>Ga0265299_10000521_pt1 | contig 47150 bp, 38 predicted proteins | sample AusTroGonzalo_MG_4_FD_193485 | JGI IMG/M metagenome (GOLD analysis project Ga0265299, IMG submission 193485) | Bovine rumen microbial communities from tropical cattle in Woodstock, Queensland, Australia - Gonzalo_02 | ecosystem: Host-associated > Mammals > Digestive system > Stomach > Rumen ...
ATGAAGCCCCTATTTTACATAAATATTCCAAATCCTCTTTTGACATTCCTATACCAGAATCAGAAATTGTTATATGCCATGAGTTATAGCCATCTGAACTTGATTTGGTTTTTTTTATAGTAACTTTAATTTCATACTTTTTTTTATTACACTCCTTTTTGAATGGGTCTATATCTAATTTTTCCTTTTCAAACCAGATTCTTAAATAAGTAGCATCAACTGAATTTTGAAGAATCTCTCTAATGCTTTGACATGGTTCTTTATATAATCCAGCTCCTTGAAACAATTCTATTGCTCTATTAGTGTCAATTTCAAATTTCGGATACATTTTTCCATTAATAGAATCATAATTTTTTAATTCAACTTTTAGATTTCCTACTATTGGCAAGAAACCAAAATCTGAATTTGGAACTATATTACTCCAATTTTTCATCTGATTTGTGATTTCTTGGTCTATCCAAGAAAACCAATTAGACGCTAAATCTGCTGTTTTATATTCTTCACATACCGCAGTAATCTCTATTTGTTTTGAATTAATCATAGTATGAGAAATTGACAAATTTTTTTGTATATGAAAATAAGACTCTGTGGGGATTGAGGTGACAGTCCTCAAAACGATATCAGAAACCCTATTGCTATCTAAATCTAATAAATCACCTAATCGCAATAGACATGCGATATATCTTGGATGACATGCTTCATATGAGATTCCTGTTTCTTCAAAAGGAAGATCCATAACTTTTGAAAATGATTCCGTATGGCATTCGCATATTTTCCCAAGTATCCCTATTAATCTCTTCGGTATTGGATTGTTATACCAATTGAGAGAAGAATCATCACGCTCTAAATATTCCTCTGTTCTTTTACCGTGTTCTGCACGAATATACTCAGCCAAAATAAATTTCAATGCTTCTATTTTTTTCAAACTTACGTCTTTTTCTTTAAAAAGAACTCTGTTAGTCTCTATTTCAAAATAAGAAGCATGAGTATATAAAGGATGTTGCGGATTTACTTGAATTCGTCTTAAATAATCAACGAAATTATCCTTTTTTAATATTTTATCCAAATCATATGCATATGCGGCCATTCCTATATCATGATAAAAAGCACTGAAAAGCAGTAGCCATATATCTCCAGATGAAAAAAGATTAAAAGTATCTTTTTTTATTATTTTACCAATATTTTCTAGAATGGCCTCAGAATGAGTTTTATTATGCAGAGTATAGTGCGGAAAAATATTAGAAATTGTTTCCAATACCTGTGGCACAGAATTTTTTGCTAACTGCCATTGCGTATATAATATTTCGTCTTTCTGCCCACGAGTTTTTTCATTTAATAACTGTTCAAGGTAATTAAGCATAATCTTATTCTCCTGCGCTATCGCACTTTTCCTTTTTCGGCTCATTATATTATATTAAATGAATCTATCAAATACTTCTGCTTTTTTTGTTGCGCCAGTTAAACCTGTTAATAAGCATTTCTACAACAAAACTGATTTCTGATGTTAATCCAAAATACTCAAAAACAACTTTATCAATTCTCTTATGTACTTCTGAATTTACAGCCTCCTCAATTTTAGAAGAAACTTTTTGATGTTTGGCTAATGAATAAATAGTTTTCATTTCAGATAGATTTTTAAAGTCAAAACATAATGGCAGCGATTTTAAATCAGTTGCCTCGGCCTTTAACATTCCTCCGCCTAAGTTGCATCTGCCTGTAAATTCCCGCAAGAGCCATAGCAATGATGAATTGCAAAAAATCCATAAATTAATTTTTTCCTTTTCTGTTAAAGGGCTGTCTTCATATATCTCAACATAGCTTGATGAATACCCAGAAAGTTCATTCATACAACAAAAATGGGTGCCTATACCTCTCGGTAAAATCATCAAAGGAATTTTCCTTGTTTTGCTCACTGTATTTGGAGAAACATAAGTTTCTGTTTCAGTCCAAGAGTATATTGAACCGTTTTCAGATGTAAAATATGGGATATTAGCATTATTAAAATTCCGTATGATTTTATCTTTTGTGATATTTAAACCTTGCCCAATAGAAATTTTTCTTGCAAAACTTTCGTTCTGCTTTTTACAGATTTTTTCAAGAATATTTATTAGCTTAGAATCAGTAGAAAATAAAAATCCCCATTTATATTTTCTTAAAAGAAAATTATCTTGTTGAAAAACATTATATTCTACTGAAACATCATTATTTTCAGGCATAATTGTATTGCATGGAGATACTGCTAAATTCTCATGACAATGAAAAAACTGAACAGGAAATTTATCATCTGTTTTTTTCTTTTTAAAGAATGATATGACCGTATTAATATCCACATTTTTAAAATATTTGTAATCAGAATCTATAATACCTTGTACATTAATGTTGTCTAATAAATAATCTTGAAATTTTCTTCCATAATCTGTTGATAACCATGAGTTTTCAGTTATGAATGTATTTATTCCATTCATCTTTAGTAATCTAAACGATAATTCAAAAAAGAAAATTAGTAAGTCAGCACCTTTAGGAAACGCTTTTTGATTGTTTTTATTGTAATATTTTTGAATTACTTTTTGTAATTTATCCTTTAAATCTTCTGAAAAATCTGAACTGCGAGCTTCAACATACGGCGGATTCGCTATCACTATATCAAACCCGCCGTTTGCGAACACGTCGGCAAAAAAGAGTTTCCACGGAAAGAAATTCCTTTTCTCCCTGTTTTGTGCAAAATCCCTTATTTTGTCCTCATAAAAGTTTATAAGCCGGCACTCCAGCTGGGCTTTTTCCTGATAATACTCTTTTACAAGCCGGACAATTAAATCTTCTATTTCCTGCTTTATTGCCTTGCCTTTATCGCCGGGGGAGTTAAGAAGCTGTCTTTGTTTTTCTGTAAGCTGTTGTATTATATTTTTACTATCTCCGGCAAACAAGGAAAACTGGTTTTTCTGCTCACGTGCAGCAATATCATCAAAATCTATGCCCTCGTAGCTGCTTATAAGGGAGTTCCCCTGCATTATTTTGTAGTCAAGGTTGGGCAGGGGCTTAATTTCGCTTATATTTTCCTCGTCAACAACAAGGGAAAGCCAAAGCCTTAGCTTGGCTATCTCAACCGCGCCGCCGTCCAGGTCCACGCCGTAAATGCAGTTTTCAACCGCATTGCGTTTTAATTCGTATGTTGTGCGTTCCGGCTGGCCTATATATTCGCTTAATGCCGCCCTTGCCCTTACAAGTTCGTTCATAATTCCTACCGGGAAAGCCCCAGAGCCTATGGCAGGGTCGCATATCTTAATTTCTGCTAGAACTCTATCCAGCTCTTTTGCATTGTCCTTTATGCTTTGCGGCAGCTCAACGGCTATATCCCTTGTCTTGTTTTTATAAACGGACGTTCCTGTTCTTATCAGGCTTTCAATGTCCTGCCTGGGGATAATTTCTTTATGGCTGTTCACCTTATTGTCAAGGCAGCTTATAAGGCTTTCCTGGCACATATAGTACACAACAGGGCGGGGCGTGTAATATGCGCCATTGCCCTTGCGTATGTTTTCCGGCAGAAGGTTTTCAAAAACCTTGCCCAGCATTTCAGGGTCTATGGCAACTTCTTTTTCAAGCGGCTCATCTTCCTTTACTGTAAAATTGTAAAGGTCAAATACATCAAATATTTCTTTGAATATAGCATTGTCTATGGCTAAATTGGTGTTTTGCCATTCATAGCCGTTCACAGGCTCAAAAAGTCCGCCGTTCAAAAACGGTATGCGGCAGTTAAGCAGTGCAAAGCAGTCATTATTTGCCGTTCTGTCTTTTGCAAGTGCTTCATAAAACAGATGTTCCAGTATGTCATTAAAGAAATTTTCATAGCCGCCGTATTTTTTGTCAAAGACATTGCGCAAAAATTTCTTGTCGCCGCTGCCCCATTGCTGCCCCTGCTTAACGCCAAGCCAGCCCTTTTTTTGTATAAAGTACAAAAACACAAGCTGTCCGAGCGTTTTTTTTGCAAAGTCTTCAATGTTTATGTTGTGTGCGTTAAAGTCCTTTTTTATGTTTTTGTCAGCCTCATACAGCCGCTTAATTTCATCGGCAAGTTTTTGGAAAAGCTCTTTATATTTTTCAAAAAATTCATCTGATACTTTTTCAATGTCAAATGCCGCGGATAAATCTTCAATGGTTATTTTTGTCTTGTTTTTGGCTTTTTCAAGGCAGGATTTCAGCTGCTGCTGTGCGGTGTGCGTATGTTCGTTTTTCCCAACAAGGAAAGAAAATCTTTTTGCTGGCGTAAGCTCTGTTTTTGAATTGATCTTAATGCCTGTTTCCGTCTGCACAAATTCCGTTTTATAAGTCATCTGCACAAAAGAAAAACGCCAGTCCGGCGATATGCTGCCTTTTTCGTCTTCATAAAGGAATGCCACAAGTGCAGCATCTTTCTGTGCGTTCCTGCTGCCGTTTAAATACCTTGCCACAAAATTCCTTTGCGCGGCTCTTGCCCTTTCCACGGAGGAATGTCTTTTTAATTTTATGGCAAGCACGTCTATAGTTTTGGAAATGCCGTTTTCGTCATACTCGTATTTGCATATTCTTTTTGCGCTTTTTATAAAATCCGTAAAATCTGAAGGCAAGGGGCTTATCGGCTGTGCTTTCTTAAAATCAGCCCCATACAAAAGGGCATCAATAAAACTCCGGAACTGCTCTTCCTTATAGGAATTGTTGAAAGTTTCAGATATTAATTTTTGCATTATTTCCCCTGTGAATAGACAAATTCTGACAAAACCACTTCTCTTTTTGCGTTCTGCCTGTCTTTTATCATCTGTCTGCTGTTCAGATACGGCTCAGGCACAATTTCCTGTATTTTTAGAAGTATGTTGATAAAATTGCCGTCTGTTTTTTTAAAATAATCAGAAAGCTGTTTTGATATATTTTCAGGAATTACCATATCTGCCAAAGCGTTTATTACGGATTGGATATATAATTTGTCCTCATTTGTGTATTGAGCCACATTCATAAGGCTTCTTAAAGTTTTTATTACTGTATCTTTATTTGAATGTCCGCCCTGCCTCATGGGTTCTGTTTCTATGGGGCGGCCAAACAAATCCTTGTTCCTTACTATGTATTCATAATATTTCTGCGGTATATTTTTTTGCGGCTCGTTTTCCTCACATTCAAAGTATTTTATTGCCTCAATGAATGGTATGTTTTTTGTTTCCGCGCCGTCTGTCAGGCAGAACACGCATAATTTGCCTTTTCTGAAAAAAGTTATTAATTTATCTGCTGGCTGCGGATTATTGCCGCAATGCCGCGCTGTCCTTATTTTCTTTGGCAAGTCTGCTATTTTTACATAAAGTTCCGGCTTGTTCTTTCTTATTTCCTTTATTAATTTAAGATATTTTAACTGCGGGTTTTCTTCTTCATCATCAAAAGAGGCTTTTGAAGACAATGCTTCATAAAGCCGCTGTCCGCTTAAATTAAAGGATTCAACTTCTTCATCATCGCTTAAATATTTTGCGTCCTCGCCCAATGCGTTATGGAAAGCCTGTATTTTGGCTATTATGCTTTCTTTCAGTTTTAGCACATTATCTGTTTCAGACGTGGGGAAAAAGTTAAATATGTAAATTTTGTCATATTCAGTGCCTACGCGGTTTATTCGCCCCGTCCTTTGCATTACCCTTGTGGGATTCCACGGCAAGTCATAATTCACTATTATGTTTGACCTGTGCAGGTTTATTCCCTCAGCAAGAACATCTGTTGTTATAAGTATCTGAATATCGTTCTTTTTATAGCAGTCTTTAATGTTTGGGTCATAGTTGTTTTTTATTGTTTCCTTTATACTCTCATTTTTTGAGGAAGAATAAAAAAGCACTTTGCCGGGATATATTTTATTTAAAGCCTCCGCAAGGTTTTCACCTGTTTCCGCAGATTCTGTAAATACAACTATTTTTTTATTTTCAAGCAAGGCATTTTCTTTAATCTCTTTTATAAATTTTTCCTGTTTAAAATCATGCTTTATTTTCTGCCAGTCCGATAAAATCTCTTTTAAAAGGGCCAAGTCGTTTTTGACCATTGGCAGAAAATCGCTGCTGAAATTGGAAGACGGTATGGCCTCCCAGTTTTTATTTTCGCCTTTATCCATAAGGTCTTCAATGTTTATTTCATCATCTTCAACATAGTCCAGGACATCAAAATCATTGCTTATGTACACAGTGCCGGCATTAAACATTGCAATAAATTTTTCATGCGATGCTATGGAACGCTCCAGTGTCTTTTCAAAGGCATATTTTGAGCTTTCAAGCCTTTTAACAAGGCGGCTTTTCATAAAGCCAGCATTGTTTTTTTGCTGTGTTTTAACAAAATCGGTAATCTGTCTGCCTGTTATATACAGCTTTGGGGCATATCTTGCATAAGACAGTTTCTCTTCTTTAGGGGTGTCTTTTCCGCCTATTATGCTTATGGTCTTTTCAAAAACCTTGTTTGTCTGTGAATCAAATTTATAAATTATCTGTTCCGGGGTCTGCACTTCCGGAAAATGCAGCCCCTGCGTTTTGATGTCGTCGGAAAAATATTTTTCTATGTCTGTCCTTGTGCGCCTTATCATTACATATCGCAGTATTCTGTCCCGCAGCTCTTTTGAGACATTTTCTATTTCTTTCAGATATAAAACAGAATCCTTGCTGCCGCTTTCTTTTTCTGCTTTTTTCAGTACCATTCTTTTGGAAGCAAAAAAATCATGGTAGTTTTCCATTCCGGGAATGTCGCTGTGCAAAGGGTTCTGAAAAAGGTTGAGCAGATAGTAAAAATCAAAAAAAGTGTTGTTCAGCGGCGTTGCGCTTATCAGCACAACTTTTTTGCCAAGGCATATTCTGCTTAAATACTCATATTGTATGCTTTTTCCGTTCCTGAACCTGTGTGCTTCGTCCACAAAAACATAATCGAAAGTTTTTCTGCCGGTATTTTCTTCTTTTTCTATTTCTTCCGCTATCTTGTCAATCATTCCTATGGAGCGGATGTCATAATCCCTTGAACGCAGGCCAAAATCCTTAAATGCGTTTTCCCAGTTCTGCATTATGGGCGGCGGAGCGATTACAAGTATTTTGCCTTTTAATGTCTGGGCATACATTGCGGCAATATATGTTTTGCCAAGGCCTACAACGTCTGATAGAAAAATCCCGCCGTATTCGTCTACTGTTTTTGAAATTTCTGCTATTGCGTCTGTCTGGTACTTTAAGGCCATGTAGCCTTCCGGCAGATAAGGATTTATTTCTTCTAGGTCTATTCTTCCGTAAAAATATTCGTACAGGCATTTAAGGTACATCTGATACGGTGTTATGCTTTGGTTAAGCCATGTTTTATTGTCAATGGCGCTTACATATTCCTCGCTTACTGGCACTGCATTTTCCCATAGCTCATTGAATTTATTTAATGCAAAATCAACGTCAGGCCTGTCTTTAAGCTCAACATTAAATTCATATTGGGATTTTAATCCGTTTTCCGTAAAATTGCTTGAACCTGTAATTACAGAGCCGTACAAAGGCATATTTTCGCCGTATCTTGTTATGTATACCTTGGCATGGGTGTTTCTGTCACGGCAGGCGCGCATTTCTATTCTGCCTTCTGCAAGCATTTCCCTGAATTTGCTTACGCCGTCCGCAACCTCTTTTGTGTCATCGGCTTCTTCAAATTCTTTTGATACTTCTGCCGCAAACAGTCTGTGTATTTCCGCAGTATTCTCAAACAGTTCTTCCTGCTGCTGTCCGGCCTGGCATATAAGGTCAAAAGTCTGCCTGTCAACATTAAGGCCTACGAGAATGCGTATTTTTTCAACCTTATCAAGTGATTTGTAAAGACGGTAAAAGCCGCTTGTACGGAAATATCCAACGAGGCAGTCAAACTGTTTTGCAAAATTCAATGTGCGGCAAAAACGCTCATACAATGTGTTTCCAGGCTCATTTGTAAAAAACTTAGTATCCGTGTGATGTGCAAATTCCTGTGTCTCTTCCGTCATACCTACACCCTTCTCGTAGTAAATTCGGGCATAAATAAAAGGTAAACATATTAAGTAAACATAATGTAGATTATCACTACTATCTATGCCCTAAAATAATTATACATAAATATAATAACTTACTTCGGTAATTGCTGTATTATCCAGGCAAATTGAAAAATAAGATTCTTTAATTTGTTTTCCAATACTAAATTTATTTCCTAGAGGGGATTTTAAAGAGAGAACTTGTAATAATCTACATTCTGTTAACTCAATTGATGGCAATAAAAAATTATTTCGTCGCTAATGCTCATCGCAATAACATAAAATTTAAAATCAATAGCTTCTTTAACATTTTCTTACAATAAATCTCATGCGGAAAATGTGTGTAAAACATGTAAAAGTCCTTCGTTTTTTGTGCATATAATTGACAAAAGTCCTTTGAAAAATGTGTATAAAAACAGAAAAAGTCGTGCGAAAAATGCAGTCATAACACATAAAAGTCGTGCAGAAAAATGTAAAGAAGCAACATAATCCCAGTATAGGCAAAGGACACAATCAATTTACAGGCCAAAAGACTTAAATCCTTCCGGCAGAAATACAGTCCGGCAGTATCAGTGAGAACTTCTCTGGCTGACTCTTGCTTACTCATTCTGTATCGCTCTTATCGCTGTCTCCTATGTATGGCAGTACAATGCCACTTTCCTTGCGACATACACGGAATCCGCCATTAGAAGAATATCGCTGGCGGAAAAACTGCGCAGGCTTCCGCTTTCATTTTTTGGCAGGCGCGACCTGGCAGATATTACAAATGTCATAATGGGTGATGCCGAAGCACTGGAAAAAGCCGGTTCGCATCAGATACCGCAGTATTATGGCAGCATAGCCTCCACGCTTGCAATATGCATCAGTCTGTTTTTTTCCACCCGCGCATGCCCCTGGCGGCCTCATGGCCTCTGCCTGTCGCGCTTATCATAGTACTTACTTCAAAGAAAGTACAGAATTTTTTTACAGCAAATCAGAATAAAGTAAGGATAGAACTTAATGAGGATGTACAGGAATTTATAGAAGCCTCGCGTGACCTTAAAAGCAACAATGCTGAGAATGATTACCTGAAACGGCTGTACGGTAAAATTGATCTTCTGGAAAAACGCTCAATTATCAGTGAACTGGGAATAGCTGTTTTTGCACAGACCGCGCAGATGCTTCTGAAATTCGGAATTGCCACTACTGCCCTTACCGGAAGCATTCTTCTTACAAACCATGAAATTGGCATAATGCAGTTATTCTGTTTTCTTCTGGTTGTATCCAGGCTCTATGAGCCTATGTCTGCCACGCTTGTAAACATAGCAGCTGTAAACAGTCTGCAGATTAATGTGGACCGCATGAACCGAATTAACAGCGCAACGGAACAGTCCGGCAGCAGGAAATTCTCCCCGGACAGATATGATATTGTATTTGACAATGTGGAATTTTCCTATGAAGACGGCAGGAAGGTGCTTTCAGGGCTGTCATTTACCGCAAAACAGGGCGAAATCACTGCTCTGGCAGGCCCCTCAGGCGGCGGAAAAACTACTGTTTCGCGGCTTGCCGCACGATTCTGGGATGCACAGAAGGGAAGCGTGAAAATAGGCGGCACAGATGTCAGGACTATTGACCCCGAAACCCTGCTGGGAGCATTTTCAATAGTGTTTCAGGAAGTTACGCTTTTCAACAACAGCATTATGGAAAATATACGCGTCGGCAGAAAAGACGCCTCTGATGAGGAAGTGCTTGCTGCTGCAAAACTTGCCAATTGTGATGATTTCGTAAAACTTCTGCCTGAAGGTTATAATACAGTAATAGGCGAAAACGGGAATATGCTGTCTGGCGGGGAACGTCAGAGAATATCCATAGCAAGGGCATTTCTGAAGGACGCTCCTGTAATTCTCCTGGACGAAGCCACTGCTTCTCTTGATGTGGAAAACGAAACCCAGGTACAGGCCGCCATATCCAGGCTTATAAGAAACAAGACGGTGCTTGTAATAGCACACAGAATGCGTACCGTGGCCGGTGCTGACAAAATAGTTGTCATATCCGGCGGCATGGCGGCAGAACAGGGGACTCCCAGGGAACTTATTGGCAGAAAAGGCCTTTTCGCCAGACTGACACAATACCAGAGCGAAAGCGGCAGCTGGTCAATTGCGTAGAAAAACATCAGGGCGGGTATCAGGCATAGCGGCTGCGCTATGCCTGATACCAACGGATTTTAACACTTTGTTCTCTTTCCTGTTGCAAGACATACGGGAATCATCATTGATATTCCCCATACAGCCGCCGGTCCTGCTGGCAGGTCAAAAAAGAACGAGACAGCAAGGCCTGCAGCCAGTCCGGAGGCTTCCCCGGCATATTCTATTATGCGCCGTTTCCTGCCATCTTCCATATATGCAGTAGCTACCGCAGGGAAAATGAGTGAGGCAAAAACCAGATATACTCCGCATACCTGCACTGATGTTGTTATCACAGCTGCCAGGACAAGATAAAAGTATTTCCTCATGAAAATATCCGGCTTCCAGTACACAAGCGTGGCTGACACAGTGAATATTGTTCCAGCGAATGCCACACTGCCCCATGTGGCAAAAAGCAGCTGCCCGGAAAGTATGTCGTTTATATGTTCAGCTCCGTGCGGATTGCCTGCCAGAGCAAGTATAACAAGCGTAGCGGAAAGAACAAAAACACATCCTATTACGGCTTCCGCTATTTCCGGAAAATGTTTTTCCATGGCCTTGAAGAACATGCCTCCAAGCAGGGCACAGGAAAGGGCGCAGGCCTGCGTAGCAAAGAGGTTAAGCTCCAGCATTCCTGCAAATATAGCGCCCATTGCCGCAATCTGTGCAAGGGACAGATCTATGAAGATTATCCCCCTGCGCAGCACTTCCTGCCCCAGAGGAACATGTATTATCATCATAAGCAGCCCTATCACAAAAGCGGGAAGCAGAACTGAAATTTCCGAAAGCATATAACAATCCTTTATTTTCTTTTAGAAACATAAAAACTTCCGTGGCAGCCCCGGCATGAAATTCGCCAGGAGCTGCCAAAACGGAATTTCTGTCAGGCAGCCGTTATTTATCATCTGCTTCAAGCAGAATGTCTATGCTGTTTTCATAAAGGTCATACAGTGTTTTACTTTGCGAATTGCCGCCGACCGTATAGGGAAGCATTATATATTTTATGCCTGTCTGCCTTGAAAGCCACTTCGCTGCGCGGGGACTTTCAAAAGGAGCATATACTACCGCATATATATCTTCTGTCTTTGCCATATCCTTAAGGCCGGCAAGATGTTTTGAGGTTGCCGGTATTCCCGGCTTAGGCTCAAGCGTGCCGGCTGTTTTTATTTTCAGCCATGAGAAAAGATATGACATGTTTTTATGGTTTGTTATTATGTTTTTCCCGGCAAGCGGGGCAGCCTTTTTCTCCCATTCCTTTATTTTTGCTGAAAAATTCTTCTGGAATGTTTTGTTGCTTTTGGAGTAAAATTCCGCATTTTCCGGATCAGCCGCAGACAGTTTTTCCGTCAGAATATCTGCTATTTTAAGCATATTGTAAGGATTCAGGTGAATATGGGGATTTCCTTCAGGATGCACATCACCTTCACTCCTGTCTATACGTGCCGGCTTTTCTATTGTTTCCACATAATCAGCTGCGTAAATAAGGTTTTCACCGCCCTCCTGCACTTTTGATGAGCCGGCCTTGCGCAGTATAAGCGGCAGCCATCCCGTTTCCAGCTCTGCTCCGGAACATATAACAATATCCGAATTGCGTATTTTAGCCATAAGTCCAGGTTTGGCCTGTATATAATGCGCATCCTGCGCAGCCGCAGTGGCGGAATATGTCTTTGCCCTGTCACCGGCTATTTCCGTAGCAAGCGCAGCCCATTCCGGCTCGCAGGCAAAAATACTGGGTGTTTTCCCTGCGGCAGACAAATCCGCAGCGGAAAACCCGGCAGCGGTGAATATAAAAAACAGAAATATTTTTTTCATGAATTGCCTCTATATTTGTGATAATTTTTAGTAACTACAGCGGCTCAGAAGCTGTGTGCCCCATGAGCGCCAAAGGTTACCGTGTATTCAACGGTAAACCTGTCGTCTCTTTCGAAATCAGCTCTGTCATGGCTGTACTGGAAACGTATGCGGGAAAACTCGGAATTATCCCACTGAAGCATTGCCGTGTGTATTTCAGGCTTGTGATCTTTCGCATCCAGCGGAGTATCCGCCAATGCAGCAGGAACTTTCTCAGGTTTCATTCTGGAATACCTGTATCCGGCTTTCCAGCGGGGAAGGAATTTGTAAACCGCCTGCGCATACCATCCTGATGATTTATTGTCAAACTTATTCGGCCCGCCGCCTTCTATGTCATAGAAGCCTTTTTCATTGCGGATAAGATATTCTCCCTGTACGGAGAACTCACTGTGGCGGCTGTTTCCTCCCGGAGAATAAGTATGCTTAAGGAAAAAGCCATACAGGTCGCTTTTTCCGGTAAACTCAATTCCCTCAGTCTCTCTTGCGGCATTGTTTTTTGAATGCAGCCATGATGCTCCGGCAAGCCATGAATTTGAAACCCCGATATCTCCCCCAAAACGAAGATATGCCGTTGAAGCCCCATTGCCTCTGTCCGCTTCCGCGCTTGCTGGAAAATGTGTTCCGTTATATAATCCGCCACCTGTTTCCACATAGAAACTGAAAGGCAGCACAAAAGCAAACTGTGCTCCATCATCCTTATACCCTCCGTTCAGGTATACCCTGTAAGGCAAAGGCCTGTCTGAAAAATCATCCGTATGTGAATGTTTTTCATTAAGGTAACCGAAAACAGGCTTCATCCGGCCTGCCGTCAGTGATATTCCGCATGGCAGCCCGATGGTCTGTAAAAAAGCTTCTTCAAGCTCTATTTTGTCTTCACCGTCCTCATTGACTATGGCTGCAGTCAGGTTGCCAAGGAATTTGTCATCAATGTTCGCACCCATATTTATTTCAGATTCCCCCAGGCTGAATCCTTTTTCCGGTAGTTCTCCTTCCTCACCTGTCTGAAAGCCGGCTATGCCGCTTTCCTCATTGGAATAATAGGAATATTTTCCATTAAGCACAATGCTTATGTAAGGATTGAAAGCGCTAAGCCCAAGGGACTGCTTTGCGGACTGCTCAGGTTCTTTTTGCCGTATTTCCCCTATTTCCCTTTCAAGCTGTTCTATCCTTTTGTAAATGGATTCCATGTCATGGTTATTTGTTTTCCTGCCTGCCTGTGCTGCGGCCTCCGGTATGTTCAATACGGGAAGCAGGAATGCCAGCGCCAGAAACGCTGATGATTTACTGCAAAAAATATTTTTGCACATATTATTAAAATCTCCTGTCAGATTATCTGAATTATGCCTTTATACGGTTTTCATTTTTTACAAAAAACACTAATGGCAAATGCTTTTTAACAGCAAATACCACACAATTACAAGGCATATCCCTGCCTGTTTTTTTATAAAAACAGGCAGTGTCTATAATAAAATAATGATTGTCTGCGTACCGTATGCCCAATCCTGATATAATACATTCCTAAAGCTGTGACGCAGCTTTTTATGGTTCAATGCGGCAGAAACGCAGTTTTGTGAGTCTTATAAAACAGGAGGGGCTCTTATGGTATTTGTGGAATACTGCCCTGTATCTGAATATACGGGGCATTCACATTTTTTTAAAGGCTGGAATGATAAGCTCTGCTGAGCGACCATGGGAACGCAAGGCAGATTTTCCCCCTGCATTTCCGTTGCAATATGACAGTAAACACAATGGTCATGTTCTGTGGCAGCATCAGCATGAAAATGAAAGGCAACAGACAGCTGCGCCGCAATTACAAAAATAACGGGCAGCAGCAAAAGAAATTTTCTTATCTGTGTAATAACCTTTATCATTTCAGGGATTGTAATTAAAACACGGCCTGAAATCATACGTAAAGCATGATTTGCCGTCTGATAATTATACTAAAATCCAGGTACAGCCAGCAAGCAATGTGTTTAGATTATAATTTATTTTATCTCATACGGCTGGCCTATTGTCAGCACTGCCAGATCCGTGTTAGATTCTTCGGCGGCCTGTTTTTCGGCTTTGAGAGGGTCGTCCCATGAATGTTTTGAAAGCGTGTATTTGGAATGGTGAACTGTTATGTACTTTTTTGCCTTCAGTTCCCGCATTTCCTGCGTAAGCTGTGCCGGCATTGTGTGTATCTGGCTCCAGTCCTCATTGTACTGTCCGTTTTCAAGGATTGCAAGCGTAAGGCCGGGATAATGCTCCCCTATGTATTTGAAATGCGGCCCATATCCGCTGTCGCCGCCAATGTATATAGTCTTACCATTCGGTGTTTTTATCACAAAAGATCCCCATAAGGTTTTGTTCCTTGTAAGGCTTCTGCCGGAAAAATGCCGCGCCGGCAGACATTGAAATCCAAAACCTTCCAGTTCTGCGGCTTCATGCCAGTCCAGTTCCGTAAGAATATCGTTTGGAAAACCCCAGTATTCAAAATGTTCTCCAACGCCCAAAGGCGTGATTATATGCTTTATGCGGCTTTTCATCGCCATTGCGGTTTTATAATCCAGATGATCCCAGTGGTCATGGGAAATAATAAGGAAATCTGCGTCCGGCATATCGTCCGGGGAATATATCTCTGTTCCCGGATATGGCCTGTTCACGAATGAGACAGGCGAGCCGGAAAGCAATGCTGGGTCAACAATTATCTTTTTGCCGGATAATTGCAGCATGTATGCGGAATGGCCAAACCAGATTATATAATCCTTGTCTTCCGGCAGGCTTTTGAGATCAGTCTTTACCGAAGGCACAGGCTCTTCAGGACGAAGATTTGTGCGTTTTTCCGTAAGAAATTCCCACATTGTGCGGAAACCGCTTTTATTGCCGGTCATAACCTCCGTGGGCAGTTCGTTCTGAAACTGTCCGTTTTTGTAATTCGGGGATTTTTTTACCCTGGCAAGGCGTTCCCCCTGCGGATTGCGCCCGAAACTGGGCTGATTCACAAATGCCGCAATGCCAGCGGTCAATGCAATAAATATGGTTAAGACAATCATACATGCTTTCTTTGTTATGCTCATAAACAATACCGGATAGTAAACTGTCCCCGGCATTCAGCAGCGGATCACAGTCCTTTCCCGCTTATATTATTATAGCTGAATATGCCGGGGACGTTAGTTTTTATATTATTCCATTATTTGAGATTATCCTTAAAGAATTTCTCTATTCTGTCAAAGGGAATATAATTATTGTCTCCTCCGTCGTAGAGATCGGTGTGATTCGCTCCGGGAACTATGTAAAGTTCCTTATTCTTTCCTTTCAGTTTTTTGAATGCGTCCTCACCGAAATAGCGGGAATGGGCTTTCTCACCGTGAACAATCATAACTGCATTGCGTATCTCGCCGGAATAGGCCAGTATAGGCATATTCATAAGCGAAAGAGCGGATGTCTTGTTCCAGCCCTCGTTTGAATTGAGGGAACGTTTATGGTAGCCTCTCGGAGTTTTGTAATACGCATGATAATCCTTAATAAACTGCGGAGCATCCTCCGGCAGAGGGTCAATAACGCCTCCGGCACGTTCATACGAACCATTTTTATAATCCCTTATCCGCTGGGCATTCATTGCCTGTTTAGCCGCATAGCGTGCATCCGCATTGTCTGCGGAATCATTGTAGCCTTTTGCCGTCACCCGTGTCATGTCGTACATGGTTGAGGCGACTGCCGCCTTTATGCGTGTATCCATTGCTGCGGCGTTTATCGCAAATCCGCCCCAGCCGCATATTCCTATTATGCCGATTTTTTCCGGGTCAACATTGTCCTGAACGCTTAGGAAATCAACGGCTGCGGAAAAATCCTCCGTGTTTATGTCCGGTGATGCTACATATCTGGGCTGACCGCCGGATTCACCGGTATAGGATGGGTCAAAAGCTATAGTAATAAAGCCCTTTTCCGCCATTTTTTGGGCATACAGGCCGGAGGACTGCTCCTTGACTGCACCGAAAGGCCCGCTTACAGCTATCGCAGGCAGCTTTCCCTCCGCATTTTTGGGAATGTACATATCCGCAGCAAGCGTGATTCCATAGCGGTTGACAAAAGTTATTTTCTTATGGCTTACCTTGTCGCTTTTTTCAAATGTCTTGTCCCATTCCGTAGTAAGATTGAGTTTTTCAGGTTTTATCATATCCTTGTCCTTGTTGCAGTCAGATGTGCAACAGGCCGTACCGATAACAGGCATTGCCAGCAGCATGGCTATGGTCTTTAAATTCATTGTGTCCTCCAGATTTTATTGGCGGGAAAATCAGCAGCTGTTAGAAATTGCGGAAATTTCCTGTTTTGCCTCTATTAAAATTATAACAGAGGTTATAAGTTATGTCAAATAGAAATAAGTTATAATTAAATATAACTTTTAGTTATAATTATGAAAACTCAGAAAAAGTACGCCATCCGTCATTCCCGCATGTTGTTGGCGGGAATCTCTACAGTATTTACCGACGAGATGCCCGACTAATAATTTTCACTGTTTCGCTGTACGCGCTGCTACAGCTACACAGGTTCACGTCCTAAAAACGACACACTGTGTCGTTTTTGCCCTAAAGAGACGGACACCAGGGCATGACGTAGTGTTTTTCAAAAATCATTACTTTTTCAGTGTTTTCTTAGAAGTTTAGGAAATACCTTATAAAAAACAGTCCTGGAAGATAATGATTTCCAGGACTGTTTTTATTCAGGTTTCTTTTTTCGGTGTTTCCAAATAATAATAAGATATTTAGGAATTGATTTACGCTTCAGTACAAAAACGTATCAATTCTTTTACTTTATTTTTCCCTAACAAGACGGAAGCCTACGTTCTCATATTTTTTGTCTGCCTTGCGGGCGGCGGAACGGTTTTCAGTACGACATTCGGTGCGTTTTGAATCCCATGCACCACCCTTGACGGCTTTCTGCCCTTTGTCCCTGTCCGTGCTTGTCCATTCCCAGACATTGCCCCACATATCCACAGCTCCGGAAGCGGACAAGGTCTTTGTATAAGCGGAAACAGATTTCAATCCCTCATTTTCACCGCAGTTCATATCCGCATCTTTAGGCATGTGTCCGGCAGCAAGTTCCCACTCCTTTTCCGTGGGCAGGCGATATTTTGCTTTGCCGTCTTTTTTTGTAAGCCAGGCCGCATAAGCCTCGGCATCAGAATATGACACATTTACTGCGGGAAAATCATCTTCGCCTTTTGATACGGATGCCTTGCGTTTTGTCTCCTCTGCGAATTTCACATATTCCTTGTTTGTCACTGGGTAATATGCTATGCTGACATTCTGATCCGCTCCCAGCACAGGCAGATAGCCGTCCTTATTCTGCCTTGCCCCAGGTGTAAGACGGGAATCCGTGAAGCGGCTCATTGTCTGGTTTATGCGGTTTTCCCGGTCTCTGATCATTTCGTCAACTATTTCCTGCATTTCGGTAATTTTGGACTGATGCTTAGCATCCTTTTTCAGTTCTTCCAATTTTGCCTTTTTCCTGTCTACGACGGCATCATAGTTTTTTGCGACTTTTTCCCTCAATGCTTTTCTGTTCTCCTCAGACGGATTCCTGCGATATGCGGAAATAAGACTTTTCGTTTCCTCGTCTAGCTGTGGACGTTCTTTTTCAACAGTAGTGCTGTATTTGAACTGTTTGGCCTGCGGATTGATTTTCTTTCCCTTATGTTGTGCCATTGCGTTTGAAAAAACGGTCATGCACAGTGCGATTGTCAAAATAATGGTTTTTCTTATCATAACGTCCTCCCCTGTATAAATATATAACGCATTTTTTACAAAATTTATTGCATAAGGAAACGATAAAAGATGCTGAACCAAGTTCAGCATGACGAGAAATAAGGAAATTTCCTCAACTCCTAACTACTCACTACTAACTTCTAACTTTAAACGCAGGAAAAGTTCCTTTTTCTGCGTTTTATTATCAAAACCCCAGGCCATTTAGCCATTCGGCTATTTCCTTTTCGGCCTGTGTTCTTTCGTTCTGTGCTACGTGTCCGTATATTCCAATGCCTTCCCTGATTATTGCGCCAGTCTTTGCCATGCCCTGCGTGCCACAGAATCCGCTGCCCTCATGCGTGGCAAAAGGGATTATCGTCTTGTCTCTGAAATCATGCTTTTCAATGAATGTATAAACCGGCATGGGCTTGTCGCCCCACCACACCGGGTAACCTATAAAAACAGTGTCATAGTCTGCGAAGTTTTCAACGTCTCTGGCAAGTTCCGGACGGGCATTATTTTTCATCTCGTCCCTGGCATATTTTATAAGATCCTTGTATGCTTTGGGATATTTGTCGTCCTTTGGCTTTATTTCAAAAAGCGTTCCGCCTGTCTTTGATGCTATTATCTCTGCCGCTATTCTGGTGTTCCCTTTGGATATTACTCCAACGCCGTACTGCTCGCCCGTCCTTGAAAAGTACGCTATGAGTATTTTTGATTTTGTTTTGTCAGTCTGTTCCATTTTTGCTTCTCCTTTTGTCTGTTTTGCATTGCTTTTTGATGCTTTAGGGGCGGCCTGTGCCGCTGCCAGGAATATGCCTAATACCGCACATACTGCCAATGACAGAAATATTTTTGCTGTTTTCATGTTTGTTTCCTTTTATTCTTTCTGATCTGCCGGGTTCTGCATTTTTATTACCTTTGCAGGAACTCCCGCGGCTACTGCATAATCCGGGATATCCTTTGTAACCACTGCTCCGGCAGCGATTACAGCATACGCCCCTATCGTTACTCCGGGGCATACTGTTACATTCATTCCGAGCCATGCGTTCTTTTTAACAAGGACCTTGCCATAAGTATACTTTGTATGCCTTTCATTGAAGTCGTGGTTTATCGTAGCAATGCGGCAGCCAGGCGCTATGGAAACTCCCTCCTCAAATTCTATTCCGCCGGAAGCACTTAAAATGGCAGAATGGTTTATAAAAACGTTTTTGCCGAATTTCACCCTGTTGCCGAAGTCGCATATAAAAGGAGTAAGTATACGCACGTCATTAAGTTTTCGGCCAAAAAGTTCTTCAAGATCCGCAACATAAGAAGTGTCATCAGGCATTTTTGCATTTGCCTTTGCGCATAATGTGCGGGAACGCATCATTTCCTCAACCGCCTCCCTGAAATACGGTTCACGTATGTCGGTAGGGCCGCCTTTGTCCATCAGTTCGTAAACATATCCTTTCCTGTATTCCATGCCGTTCTCCTGTTTTTTAGTTTGCTTTATACTCAATGAACTTTCCAGCCTCCTATCATTTTGACAAATTCCGGGTCAAAGTGGTTCACTATTTCGCTGTGGCCCAGGTCCAGTGCGGACATTTCCTTCATATCCTCATCGCTAAGTCTGAAATCCCAGATTGACATATTCTGCTCCATTCTGTCCTTATGCACTGATTTAGGTATGACTACAACACCCCTCTGAACGTTCCATCGGAGGATTGCCTGTGCCGGAGTTTTGCCGTATCTGGCTCCTATTGACATTATCATCGGGTTCTGAAATATGCCATGCTTTCCTTCCGCAAACGGTCCCCATGCCTCTGGAACAACACCGAGTTCCCGCATTGTCTTTATGGCTTTTTCCTGCTGAAAAAAAGGATGCAGCTCCACCTGATTCACCGCCGGTCTTACCCTGTTGTGCATACAGAAGTCCATAAGAACGTGCGGATACATATTGCATACGCCTATCGCGCGTATTTTGCCGTCGCCATACAGCTTTTCCATTGCCCTCCATGAGCCATAATAATCACCCATAGGCTGATGAATAAGATAAAGGTCAAGATAATCAAGTCCTAATTTCTTCAGCGAAGCCTCAAATGCCTTGTATGTAGCATTTTCCCCAGCATCCTGTACCCATACCTTTGTTGTTATGAACAGATCTTCCCTCTTTACAGTCCCGTCGGAAATTTTGGCTGCTATTGCCCGGCCTACGGCTTCTTCGTTCATATATGCTGCAGCAGTATCTATAAGCTGGTATCCGCATGATATTGCGTCCTCAACGGCCTTTTGCGTCATACTGCCATCAGGAACCTGAAAAACGCCAAACCCCTCCATGGGCATTTCTATTCCATTGTTTAATTTTATAAATTCCATTTTTCTCTCCTTTTTGTGGAAAAATTTTCCTTTACAATTAAATTATAACAATGTAAAATTAGCATTGTACAATAGAACTTTTGCATTGCACTATAACTTTTACACATACTGAGGACCTTATGCTTGAAACATATATGATTCAGCAGTTAGCCGCATTTGCCGAAGAGGGCACACTGTCCGCAGTAGCGGAAAGACTGCATATTTCGCAGCCTGCAATAAGCAGGTCAATGGCAAAAATGGAAAAAATTATAGGCGTACCGCTTTTTGAAAGGACAAAAAACAGCATAAGGCTCAATTCTTTCGGAATGCTTGCCGCCCGTCATGCAGGAATAATCCTGTGCGCACAGGAGGAAATGCTCCGCGCAGTCAGGGAGGAATACAGACGCAACAGGACATTCTCTTACGGGGCTATCGCGCCTGCCCCGGCATGGGAACTGAGTCCAATCCTTTCGCAGATATACCCGGGAATGACAGTTTCCTACGAGCTTCAGGAGAAAGAGGAACCTCTTTTAAAAGGACTTGACGAAAAACGGTATGACATCATAGTTCTGCTGAATCCGGCAAAAGATGAAAATTATTTTTGCAGGCCTTTCATAAGGGAATGTTTAAGCGTTCTTCTGCCTAAAAAACACCGTCTCGCCGCAAGAAAGGCAATATGGCTTAAAGACCTTGCAGGGGAGAAAATACTCATACATGACAAAATCGGTTTCTGGCATTCAATGGTACGCCGGAAGATACCCGGAGCTGTTTTTCTGGAGCAGTCGGAACTTGCCTCATTGCTTGAGATTGTGAAAAACTCTCATCTGCCCTCTTTCATAACTGACATTTCCGAACAGAAACTGCATACACCTGTACCCAAAGACAAAACAGCAATTCTGCTTTTGGACGAGGAGGCCTCCGCCAGATTCTACTGTGTATGCAGGACAGAGGATGCCAACCGCCTTGCCGCCGTTTTTTCTGCAATAGATAATCTGACCGGACAGAAATGATTTCCTGCATGGGTAAGGAAACACAAAAATTTTTTCCTGCGTCCCCTTACTGCAATGCTTATCTTATTATGGCAGAATTTAGTTTGCTGCAATTAATTGCAAAATCAACCAACAGGATAAACAACTCATCCCCAGCATACTGACGACAATAAAAAATTTCCACAACTCCTAACTACTCACTACTAACTTCTAACTATAAATTTCTATAAGGAATTTACATTAATTGCTAATTTCTAATTGCTAACTGCTCATTGGACACACGGAAAAAGACTTTTCCGTGTGTCCTATTTATCCCAGTTTTCTTTTGAATGTTCTTCCTGCAAGGGTCAGTGTTATTGAGGCGATTATCAGCAGGGGGATTATGTTTGCGACAACATCGCTTAATCCCATGCCTTTTAAGAAAATTCCTCTTGAAAGCAACATAAAGAATCTTACTGGATTCAGGTATGTCAGATACTGCAGGAAAACCGGCATATCCTCAATAGGGGAAATGAATCCTGACAATAGTACGGAAGGCATCATAAATGTCATAACGGACAAGATTGCCTGTTGCTGTGTCCTGCATACTGACGAGATATAAAGACCTACGCCAACTATTGCCAGAAGTGAAATCAGTATGGAGACAAGGAATAGGAATATTGAGCCGGCAAAGGGAACACGGAAAAAAGCGATTATGATTGCCACCATAATCATGGTAAGTGCCATTGCGATAATCAGGGGGGGAACTGATTTGCCAAGCAGTATTTCAAAAGAGGACAGGGGGCTGACAATGAGCTGTTCAAATGTTCCAAGTTCCCTTTCCCTTGCTATTGACAACGAGGTAAGAATCAATGTTGACACAAGGGACAGCATTGCTACAATGATGGTCAGTATATACCATTTGTATTCAAGATTGGGATTGAACCAGTTCCTTACGGTTAAATCTATGCCAGAACCCTTGTTTCCCAGTAATTCGGCATTATACAGATTTATTATTTGTCCGGCATAACCGGAGGCTATTGCTGCGGAATTCGTCTGCCTGCCGTCTGATATAATCTGTACGTTCGTGCCACGCCCTGATCTTATTCCTCTTGCAAAATCATTCGGAATCCTTATTCCAATCTGAACCCTTTGGGTATCAAGTTTGTTTTGAAAATCCTGTTCATTTTCAACATAATGGAAATTTCTGAATCTTGTTGAGTTTTCAAACCTTGATAAAAGTTCCCTGCTTTCAACGCTTTTGGAATTATCCAGCACAACCGTATCAATGTTCCTTACTTCCATTGTCACAGCGTTTGAGAATATCAGCAGCTGCATAATGGGCAGGGCAACAATTATGCCTCTTGATTTTGGATCATTCCAAATGGTTATAAATTCCTTTTTTATAAGTGCGGCACCCCTGTGCAGAAAACTTATTGTCATTTTCAGGCCTCCAGTCGCATTTGCGTCTTCCTGTATACTCCGGCGAAAAGTATCAGTCCCAATACCGCAAGATAGAAGGCATTGGCAAGTCTTATCTCATTGACACCACCTGCCATGAACTCGCTTTCAATAAATGCGATAAAGTATCTCGGCGGAATTATCATGGTCAGATACTGGAAAAACGCAGGCATTGAATTTATCGGGAACAATAATCCGGACAACATAAGTGCGGGCATAAATCCAATGCTCAATGCCGCCATGCTTGCTATAAACTGATTTTTCAGTACTGTTGAAATCATCAGGCCAATGCCAAGAGAGGTGAACATAAATATTCCGCTGATTGTAAACAGTATCAGATAGCTTCCATTGAACGGTATCTGAAAAACGCAGACACATAGAAATACATTGAATGTCATGGATGTCATTCCTAGAAGAAAATATGGAATGTATTTGCCCAGGACTATGTGTATTGCCCTGACTTTTGTTGATAGCAATGCCTCCATTGTTCCTCTTTCCCATTCGCGGGCAACAACAAGAGATGTCAGCAATATCCCGATCAGTGTCATTGTTATAGCGATAGAACCCGGAACAATGAAATAATGGGAGTTCAGATCAGGATTATACCATGTCCGCGATTCAACGTTGACAATGTTTTTTTGTAATCCACCTCGGTATTTGCTCGTCGCAAGCCATTGATTTGAAATTGAAAAGGCATAATTTTGAACATAGTTGGCGGTATTGACCTCGCTGCCATCGGTTATTACAAGCAGATCCGCATTCTGTTCCCTTGAAAGCCTTGTTGAAAAATCATTCGGAATAACAATAGCGCCTTTGATTTTTGACCTCAGAATAGCGGTTTCAATATCTTCCATATTGTCAAAATTTATTGAATTTACATATTTTGAATGACCAAAGGACTTGACCAGTGTTGCGACTTCGGGAGAGCTGTCATCATTTTTAATTCCCATTGTTATTCTTACGGAATCAAGGTTTATACCGTACATATATATCAAAAAGGATATGATTGGCAGTACAAAGGCAATGATTATGCTGGAAGGATCCCTCAATATCTGTCTTATTTCCTTTTTAATCAGGGCAAGCAGTATTTTCATTTTCCGCTCTCCCTGATCAGGTTGATAAATGCCGTTTCCATATCTTTCGCACCTGCTTTCTGTTTCAATTCGGCAGGCGTTCCAATGGCGATAGTCTCACCCTTGTAGAAAAGGGAAATCCTGTCGCAGTATTCCGCCTCGTCCATAAAATGCGTTGTGACCATTATTGTCACCCCTTTTTTTGAAAGAGATGTTATGTGATTCCAGAAATCCCTGCGTGTCAGGACATCAACCCCCGAAGTCGGCTCATCAAGAAATAGCACAGGCGGATTATGTATAAGGGCTGCCGCCATGGAAAGCCTCTGTTTCAGGCCTAATGGCAATTCCTCGGCTTTTGTATTAGCATATTCATTCAAACCGAAAACATCAATAATATCTTTGATTTTCTTGTCCTTTCCTGCAATGTCTATGTTATATGCGAGGGCGAAGAAATCCAGGTTTTCCTTGACCGTCAGACTTCCGTACAGTGAGAATTTTTGTGCCATATAGCCCAAATTCGCTCTTGCCTTTTCAGGATTCCTTTTTATATCAATTCCCATTATCCTTGCCGTTCCGCCGGTGGGTCTTGCAAGTCCGCACATCATCTTGAATGAGGTTGATTTGCCTGCACCGTTTGGTCCGAGCAGTCCGAAAATTTCTCCTTTTCTTATTTTGAACGTGTTGTTTTTGACGGCATAAAAATTTCCATATCTTTTTTCCAGATTGTCAGCCTCTACTGTAAATTCAATGTCAGGAGCGGAGTAATCATAATTTTCCGCAATCTGTGATTTTCCCTTGGAATAGCCGCCCATCAGCTCTATGACCTTGTCTTCAAATTCCCGCGGAGTGGATGCAAGATCCTGCGGACAGCCATTGAATATTATCCTGCCCCTATCCATTACAACCGCCGTGTCAAAACTATGAGCCTCGTCCAGATAGGCCGTTGACCATAGAACGGTTGTCTCAGGATTTATCATTTCCCTGACCATTTTCATCAGTTCCCTGCGTGAGATGGGATCAACACCTACGGAGGGCTCGTCAAGAATGAGAAATTCAGGATTTCCGAGCAAGGCACAGGCAAGGCCTAGTTTCTGCTTCATTCCGCCGGACAATGCTCCGGCGAGCCTGTCCTGAAACTGTGCAAGGGCGGTAAATTCAAGCATTCTTGTGAGAACTGATTCCTTTCCAGCAATTGAAGATGTGGAAATATCTACCCCTTTAAGATCGGCGTATAGTTTCAGATTCTCAATAACGGTAAGATCCTCGTACAGGCCGAATTTCTGCGGCATATATCCAATATGACGGTTTAATTCATCCTTTTGTGTTTCCGGATTGAAGCCAAGCACGTTTATTTCGCCCTCGTCAGGTAGCAAAAGGCCGATTATTGTTCTTAACAGGGTTGTTTTTCCTGCCCCGTCCGCACCGATAAGCCCGGTAATCCTGCCTTTCTCAATGTCCAATGACAGATTGTCTATTGCGACGGTATTGCCGAATTTCCTGGTCAGATTCCTAATTGTTGCCGTCCGCATTGTTCCCAGTATTTCCTTCCGAATTCAAATCCACATTGATTGTGACTGGCATTCCCTGCCTTAGATAATCATCAGCATTATTGATATAAACCCTTATTCGGTATACAAGGCTTGTCCTTGTGTCTGCTGACTGGACGGTCTTGGGCGTAAATTCCGCGACTGGAGAAATATAACCGATTTGTCCCTTGTATTCGCGTTTTCTGCCTGTCTGAGGATTCACGGTATCAGTATACACATTCACGCTTTGGCCGTATCTTGTATTTCCCAGATCCTTTTCATTTATGTATGCCCTTACCCATACAGGATTTGTCTTTGCCATGGAATAAACGGCCTGTCCTTTCTGCACATAGCTGCCTGTTTCCTGCACTCTTACGGTTATTATGCCGTCATCTGGAGCGTACAGCCTTGTATATTTCAACTGATTGCCTATATAATCCCTGTTTGCTACTGCTGCCATGTATTCTGCCTCTGTCCTGTTTTTAACATGCTTTATGGATTCAATTTCCTGTTTGGGAAAAATATTGGTATTTTCAAGTGGAGCATATCTCTTGTATTTGTCAGAGGCCTCTTTCTGCATGGCAAGGACGCTTGCTACTTCCGCCTCCGCTCTTTTGAAATTCAAGGCATAGTCGGATTCATCCAGAATTGCGACAAGCTCCCCTTTCCTGACAACATCTCCTTCTTCCTTTAAAAGCTCTGAAATCATTCCTGATATCTGAAAGGACAGGTCAACCTGCCTTATCTCAATATTTCCGAACAATGTCAGTTTGTCTGCCATGTTCTTGCTTGTTTTACACGAGTAGAGGCAAATTCCTGCTATCACAGCAAATAACAATGCCACCGCAATGATTTTTTTCTTCATTATAATCTGTCTCCTGATTTTTTATAAGTACTGCGATAACTGCAAATGAGTAATTTAGCAAATTCCTTATATCGTCATTGCGATGAGCGTTAGCGAAGAAGCAATCTTTTGTTATATGGGAAAAAAGGGAGTTCCTGAATTAGATTGCTTCGCTACCGCTCGCAATGACGCATAAAAATTAGGAACATTGACTTTATATGCGTTTTCCTAAACTACTCACTACTAACTCCTAACTTCTAACTTGAAAAATTCCTTCTTCTTTCAATAGTGCGTTTACATATATTTTCACATTTTTCTTGATTATGGCTATGTCTTCCTCTGTAAAATTATCCTGTCTTAATAGCGAAAGCGAAAAAGCAGGCATAATCCTTGGCGAGTTCATTTGGGACAGTATAAACACCATTTTGAAAATAATGTCCCTGTCATTATAGTCCTTGTTGAAAATCGCTCCTATGAGTTTTCTTATATAGGTAAAAGTCGGAGAAGTCAGTTCAATATTTCCATTTTGTTGTTCCTGAAGCAGAAATCTGAACAGGTCTTTTGACATAAAATCACCGTACACCAGGTCTATCGCCTTATCCAAAATTATAAACAGCAGGTCAATCTGCTCTTTTTTGGGAAGTGTTTCCGGCTCAATATCAAAATTTATGAATTTTCTTACATATTCTGTCTGTCTTTCAACCAGATTGTCTACAATTCCCTTGTATAAGCCTTTTTTGCCACCCCAGAAATACGAAACCATACATATATTCGCATCAGCATCCCTGCATATTTCCCTTATTCCTACGCCATCGTACCCTTTTTGAGCAAAAAGTTTCGCAGCCGAATCCAATATTAGCTGTTTTGATTTTTCCTTTTCATCCTTGCAGGTCTTTGTTGCCATTCCTGATACCGCCTTACGGAACTGCAGGAAAAGTTCCTTTTACAGCAGTTCCAATTAGCAATGAGCAATTAGTGTAAATTTCCCAATTTATCGCCATGCTGAACTTGTTTCAGCATCTATTTTTTTACAGAGAGGTCCTGAAACAAGTTCAAGACGACATAGAACAAGTTCAGATTGACAACGATAGGGATTTCTCTAACTGATTCATTGTCTTCTTATATTATAAAACAAACGTTTGATATTTATCAACATAAAAACTCTGATCTGAATGAAAAAAATGCTTGAAAAAATATGTAAATTTTAAGAATATTTTTTAAAAAATGGATTTTTAGCTCAAATTTTACGAAATTAAAAATTTTAGACCCTATTTTGAAAAATATAATTTTAAGACATAATTTTTTTAAATTTGATTTTTTTGAGCAGTATTTTAAAAATCTCTTTTAAGGAATGTTATTAATCACATAGAACTCTCGTCGTCATTGCGAGCGGTAGCGAAGCAATCTATTTCAAGAAACTCCGCTTTTCAAATTTAACATTCACAGATTGCTTCGTCGCTAATGCTCCTAGCAATGACGTGCTACCTTTCCACTATCAATACTTATGTACAAAAGAGCCTTTTAAAAAATGCAAAAACTGTTAAAAATTAGGCACAATATTACAGAGTAGACAATTTGTCTTTTGCTCCTGAATACATGGATAAGAGTGTTGAGCCGAGGAAATGACCATGACAGAGAAAGAACTTCAATCAATAAAAGAGAAACTACTGGAAAAAATTTCCAATGATGAAAGAATAGAAGAAACGTTTGATAACATGGAGTATTATGGCATGTTGGATGGTTGTCAAATCTGGTTTTTGGACAATTCTGTATATGATTTGTGTATTGGAACCTCAGAATATATAAAGGTTAATCCGAAGGATTTAAGTTATACATAGATATGGGGCGAAGAAGCAAGTGCATTATGGCCTAGAATAAAAGCTGAAAATCCCGAATTGCATACACGCGAAGCCAGGGAAAAAAGAGAGGCTGCCAAGGACAAACGTCTTAAGGAATATGGGAAAAAATTAGCCGAAGAATTAGGCAGGGATTTAATACCATAAATCATATTCAATGATATGGAGAATATCCAAAACCGATAGCAAAAAAGGCAATTTGCACTTTAAAGAGGAATGGCGAAAATGGATAAAGACGCAGAAAAACTAAGAAAGGAAACATCAATATACTATGATGGTTGTTATCCTGTTGACCTTGACCGTCCACCTACTCTTGCCGATATAGAATTTGACAAGAAATTAAACGCAGCTATTGCCGCCCAGCAGGAAAAATACCGAAAGGAAAAGCAAGAGAAAAAGACAGAATCTGAAAATAGGGGGAACGATGTCAGAAAATAGCGTTATAGATAGGTTTAGAGGGAAATATTTTTTCCTGAGCAATTTTTTTGAGGCTGAAATAACATATAATGGCCTTACATATAAGAACAATGAGGCCGCGTTCCAGGCACAGAAATGCCTTTCTGAAAGACAGAAACTTCCTTTTAAGGAATACGATCCTGGCATGGCAAAGCATAGAGGCCGTCATGTGCAGCTGCGCGGAGACTGGGAAAGAGTAAAATTTGGCATAATGGAGGAAATTGTCCGTGCAAAATTCCTACAGAACCCGGAACTTGCAGAGAGACTAATAGAAACCGGGAACAGCAGGCTTGTTGAAGGCAATGACTGGGGAGATACCACATGGGGTTTTGATATTAGGAGAAAGCGTGGGGAGAACCATCTCGGCAAAATCCTAATGAAAATAAGGGCCGAGCTAATTGAATCCAGAAAAAGCAAGGGTAAGTAATAAGGAAACACAAGAAAGTCAATTTTTTTGTGTCATTGCGAGCGGTAGCGAAGCAATCTTTCGTTGTATGAAAAACAGTTTTTCCCGAATCAGATTGCTTCTTCGCTAACGCTCATCGCAATGACGAGATAAAGAAGAGATCCTTTAACTCCTAACTACTCACTACTAACTTCTAAGGAAACACAGATAAAGTAGCAGTTTTTGAAATATAATCCGTCATGCCCGAAATTAGTAGTCGGGCATCTCGTGGTTAAATACTGTAAAGATTCCCGCTAATAACCTGCGGGAATGACGGATGGTGGGCTTTTTCCCATGTTTTCCTTGCCTTGGTTATGCAAAATATTTATAATTTGTAATTAGATATAATGTGTAGTTATAACTTGTTTTAATGAGCGGTCAAAAAGGATAAATCGGGACAAATAATATGGAAATCAGAACGCTGAAATTTTTTACTGAAATGGCAAAGGAAGGCAGCATAAGCCGTGCTGCGGAAAAACTGCACATAAGCCAGCCGGCAATGTCAAAGCAGCTGAAAGCACTTGAAAGGGAAATCGGGAAAAAACTGTTCGAGCGTACGAATTACAGCATAAGGCTTACGGAAGCCGGAGAGTTCCTGCGGCAAAGGGCCGAAGACATTCTGGATCTTGAAAAGAAAACATCTGACGAGCTTCAGCATCTTGATGCCATTCCAGGAGATATTTACATAGGGTGTGCCGAATCAGAAGGAATAAAATATTTCGCAAAAGCCGTAAAGGCACTGCAGAACAAATATCCGCAGATATGCTGCCATCTGCACAGCGGAAACCACGAAGATGTATCATACCGTCTTAAAAGAGGCCTGCTTGATTTCGCAATCATAACAGGAATAAATGACATTCCACAGGGCATGGGCTGCATAGACCTGCCTTTTCAGGACAGATGGGGTCTTATAATGCGTGAGGACAGCCCTCTTGCGGCAAAAACAGAACTTGCGGTGAAAGACCTTTTAAAAATTCCCCTTATATGTTCCGCACAATGGATAGAGCATGGACTGAAAAAAATGTTCGGCAAAAATGCGGACAAGGTCAATATTGTGGCAACTTACAACCTGGCATACAATGCGGCGGTAATGGTCAAAGAAGACATAGGCTATGCCTTTACTTACGACAAACTGGTATATACAGGACAGGGCAGCGGACTGTGCTTCAGGCCGGTAAAAAACACTCCCAGTCCGAAACTTCGTTTTGTATGGATAAAGGGACAGCCGCATTCCCGTGCCGCCCGCCTGCTTATAGAGGAAATGGAAAAAGCCTATACACCTGAAGCATAAAGGCATAAAAAAACCCCGGAATCCGGGGTTTGCAATATATAAAATCTGGTTGCGGGGGCAGGATTTGAACCTGCGGCCTCAAGGTTATGGGCCTTGCGAGCTACCGGGCTGCTCTACCCCGCAAATATATTATAGCAATATTTTTCTGAAAAAAGCAATATTTTTTTTCAGCACGCAAATTAACGTTGCAAGTGCAACGGGACAATAACATGAACGATACGCCATATATATGGCATGTCTTTATCCAGAAAAAACTGATAATTTTTACCTGTCAGCTGTATTTTTCTCTTCTATGCTTACGGAGACAACACTGTAAGGAGCCACAGAGTGTGTAAGCCACACATTACCGCCTATCACACTGTGATGTCCAATCTTTGTATCCCCGCCAAGAATGGTGGCACCGGCGTAAATAACGCTGTAATCACCTATATCCGGGTGACGTTTTATACCTTTTACCGGGGTTCCGTCCGGAGCAAGCCTGAAACTTTTAGCTCCAAGCGTAACCTGCTGATAAAGTTTGACATGCATTCCTATGGTTGTGGTTTCACCTATCACAACTCCCGTACCGTGGTCTATAAAAAAGTGGCTGCCAATAGTAGCGCCAGGGTGAATATCAATTCCCGTTACACTGTGCGCGTACTCTGTCATAAGACGTGGAACAAGAGGAACATCCATTAAATAGAGTTCATGTGCAAAACGGTAAATTGTTATTGCCCTGAAAGCAGGATATGAAAGAATTACCTCGTCAATACTTTTCGCCGCCGGATCGCCTTCATAAGCTGCCACCATATCGGTTTCAACAAAAGCACGGACAGCAGGAATATTTTTTATAAACTGCGAAACGAATTCATCAGTATTTTCATATGAACTGTCAGAAGTGTTTACGAACACATATGAAATGGCCTTTTTAAGAGCGGAATGGGCAAGTGCGGTTTCACGCTCTGTTTTCTTACCCGCATCAAAATTTTCTTCATATTCCCCGAAATAGGCAGGAAACAGCGCCTGAAACAAATGAGATATGAATTCTTTGACGGTTTCCGACAGACCAAGATAATTTGTTTTCATTTCAGTAATCCGAATGATATTCCGTGATAATTTAACATACATACCAGCCGCCTGTAATAAAGCGGTCCGGACACTGTATTGTTCATACCTAATATGATAGAAAATTATTGTTTCCGTCGACAAATACGACAAAGACAGATATTAGCCTGTAAATAATATAATATTGTAAATAACCGGAGACAGACATTTATACAAATCCGGAAAAGACTGTTATATGATAAAAAAGGACTTTTCAATACCATTCAACGGAGACTTTCAGCTCCTCAGAAAGACTCTTGCTTCCGGCAGAATATACGAAGTATATTTTTCCATTTTCGACAAGCACGGGATTAATGTCAACAGCTACGGGGGCAGCGAAAAATCGCCGGTAAGCGGTCCCAAGGCCGTTCAGCTGCTTTCCTCCATGGCAAGACTTTATAAAACGGGGCTGAATGTACTATGCAATGCCCCAAGCCTTTATTTTTCTGATTTCAGGGAACTTTTCACAGTACTGCATGAAATACCTGGACTTACAGCCATAACAATTTCAGACCCTATAGCCATACGTGCTTTCGTTAAGGAATTTCCGGAACTCGATATTCAGGCCTCTTTCATAATGAATCTGAATACACTGGAAAAAATAAAACAGTTTGCCCAGTTAGGTGGTGGTACGGTTATTGTCCCGGGAGCAATAACAAGGAATCTGCCTCTTCTTGAAAAAATCAGGGAACTGAAAAAGAAATATGAAAAACTCCGCATTAAAATGATAGCCAATCTCGACTGTGCCCAGGAATGCATATTCCTGCCTTCGCACTATATGGTTGGAATGCTGAGCAGTTTTCCACAGGCGGAGGAAAAGGCATATACAAACACTGCATGCTACAGAAGATTTACCCCTGAGGATTTTATAAAAGTACCTTTTATAAGGCCCGAAGATCTTTCCTTCTACAGGGATAACGGACTGACAGACACTTTTAAAATAATATACAGAAGTTCCCCCTCCGCAATGCTTGAGACTGTGTATAAAGCATATTTTGAAGAGAAATACGAAGGTAATGTGTTTGACATAATACCTACACACTGCGACCCTTATGAATGCGCACGTGATCCTTTTCTGCCAGATGACAAAAAAGGAAATGTTCCTGAATATTTCTGCGACAGCAGGGCATTTCCTCCGGACTTCGTAAAAAAAACCTCAACCTGCGATAAAAACTGCGATGAATGCGGATACTGCGCAGCCATAGCGGAAAAGGCAAATGCTGTAACCGGAGGAATAAAGGCAGGAAACAGATAGCGCAATAGCTCACCGGACAAATAATTGTTCCCGGGGCTGTTCACGCCGTGCGGTCATAAATGATAACATAATATATATTTGTTTTATTTGCAGAGAGAAATAAAATGTTTAATAAAAAAATTCTAACCATATTGATTATTCCCCTGATTATGTCCGGCTGCTCCGGTGCGATGACAAAAGCCTACAAGACTGAGAACAGCTGTCACGGCGTATATAGCAAAGGAATGGATCTGTATCTGTCCGGGAAATATTCCGAAGCAAAAAAATATTTTGAATATACTCCCGAATGTGAAAAAAAATACAATGACTCCGGTGCTTCAGAACTTTCCCTGATGAGACTTGCTGAAATGTATTATCACGGCAGAGGCGTAAAGAAAGATACACAAAAAGCTCTTGCATACGCTGATAAATCCGCACATAAACTAAATTTCAGCACATCAGAATTTAACAGCCTTCCAGACTTTTTCAGTACATACTGGAGTGCTCTGAAAGGTTACACAAATATTCTTGCCGGAACCTATATGGAACTGCTGCAGAAAGCAGATTCCTCTGCTGATGCACAGTATAAACTTTCAGCGCTTGCATACGCCAATACAGAATGTCCTTTCACGCAGGAACTATGTCCGGATAACAGACAGCAGGCCACCGCTCTGCTGGAGAAAGCAGCTGAACAGAACTATCTTAATTCCGCTGAACTGCTGTTCTATATAAAGAATATGAATACCTCTGACGGAGCAACACTGTACAAAATGGCGGAACTCCATAAACTGCACAATGATATTCCGGGATATGAAGATAAAATAATAGCAGCATATACAGCCGGTTATGAGCCTGCCACAGCAGAATACAGTGAAGTATCCATGAAAAGACAGGCAGAGGCCACAGAGAAAGCCCGTATAGCGAAAGCCGAAGCCGACCGTAAGGCACGCGAGGCTGATTACGAGAAACTGAAAACAGCTGACGATGCTTTTATGAATCAGGATTATCAGACTGCGTTTAAAATTTACAAAGAGATAGCAGAAAACACCGGCCTGCCGGAAGCAGAAAACAAAACAGCATTTTTCTATTATACTGCCCTTAAAAATGTAGTAAAAGGCGACAAGGCACTCGCTCTTGAATGGTACCGCAAAGCCGCAGTGCAGGGACATGTTCCATCCATGTATGAATTAGGCCTTATGTATGAATTTGGCAAGGGCACAAAAGCCAATGACGCCACGGCTTTTTCATGGTATAAAAAAGCTGCCGAAGGCGGAGACAGCAATGCCATATTCAAGGTAGGAATCTCATACAAATACGGAGACGGGACAGCAAAAAATCCGGCAAAGGCGCTGGAATATTTGAAACTGTCCGCACAGGAAAAAACACTTTATCTCCCCGCAATGCAGGAACTTGTTAATCTCTGCTATGTGGAAAAGGATTTCGCCCAGGCAAGATCTTATCAGTCGCAGAAGGAAAGCGCCGAGGCAATGGGGTCCATGGCAGATCAGGAAACTCTGGTAAGATGGTATAAGAAACTTGCAGACAGGGGCAACAAGGCAGCGGCTTTCATGCTTGAATTCCAGGACATAACAGGCAATGACACGGAACAGCGCGAACGCCGTGAGAAATGCCTGGAAACCGCATGGAAAAACGGACTGCTCTGGCCCTCTTACCTTTACGCGAAGGAAATAATAGATTCCCACGACCGCAGCATAAAAGCAGCAGCAGAAACAGCTGCCGATCTTGCCAACGGGCCTTTCCAGAAAACAGAGTCTGAAATAAAAAGACAGACACGCGAGGCAGTTGAGAACGCGGAAAACGAATACAGGGAAAAAATGAAGAAAGCCGTGCAGATGCTTACAAAAAACGCCGAATACGGAGATCCGGTTGCCCAGCGCGAGCTTGCGCAGGTGTACAGGGAATATGCTCCACTCAAAAACAATGCCAAGGCTTTTACATGGTATAAAAAAGCTGCAGAAAATAATGACGAACCGGCAATACGCAGCCTTGCCGTGATGTATGAAAAGGGCATAGGTACCGCGAAAAATGCAGAGGCAGCAGCCAGATGTTATGACAAGGTGGGCGAATACGAAAAAGCGGAAAGCCTGAGATAAACAGTTAAACCAATCAGCAGTTCTAACAGGACTAAAAAATATCCCCCGGCTATGCTGGGGGATATTTTTTGCTGGTTTATTTTTATTTTCTTTTTAAGGAATAACCCTATACAGCAATATGCTTATGAAAAACATATAAATCACTTCTCCGGCATATACAGCAGAAAGGCTATATATTTTTTCAGATTTATTCTTAAGGCCGCACGGACACCAACACAACTGTTATCTGTGTAAAAGCCGCTAATGAAGCCGCGGGAGCTGACATAGGCAGCGCGATTCACATAGCTAAATATGGATTCATCAGAAAGAAAAAGAAGTTTCAGCACCGGAATAAAATAGGAAGAATAATCCCAATAACGGACGGGGGAACGCAGCCAATAGGAGCACATGCCGTTTTCATCCTCATGCACATATCCTGTAGTGTACATGTCTCTTATTTTTTTTACGCTTTTCACATAAGGAGCAGGCCGGCATCTCCTTTCTTCGTTGCTGCAAAAGTATTTTTCCGCCTCTTCCTTGCTCAAAAGAAAAACATTGTCTTTTACTGTATAATTGCTGTCCCACAAAAATCCTTTTTTTACACATTCTATGCGGCTTTCAATTATACTGACCCTTTCTTTTCCATTAAATGCTTTATTGTAAAAGTCCTTATTAAGCCACAGCCTTATTCTGCTGCTTTCCCAATTGTTAGTGTTGGGAGAAAACTCTGCTGCATCCAGGCAGTATTTGCTTAATAACAGCGCAGTGCCATCTCCGGATTTATCCAGTATTATCCATTTTACCGGCTTTTCTGTTCCATCTTCCCCGAATGGATACCTGCCGAATTTTATAATGCTGCCGGCCTTCATTCTGTCATTTATTATTTTCATGATCATCCGGTCATGTTCCTGCAGCATTTTTAATTCCCGTTCTTCACCGCCATTCTTAATAATACGGTATGCTTCTTCAATGTCCCTGATAAACATTTCATAGAATACAGCATAAAGACTGCCGGCTTTATATGATTTATATGATTCTTCAAAATTCCTTTTTGTATGCTGATAATATTCTTCAAGGCGGTTTTCTTCAGCGGCTTTTTGCATATTTTTTAAGAAGTGATTATTTATTTTATTGCCGGCATCCCAAAACCTGAAAAGCCCGCCGATAGTAAATCCTTTATTATCAGATGAAACGCCATCCGGGCCTGTGCCGTTCACGGAATGGATTTCCGTGCCTTTTTTTCTGCCTGCATAAGATTTATGTGTTTTATCCCTGCGCATTTAAGTTCCGTATCCCAAAAATTAGAGTTAATATTTTTACGTTTTTGCTGCGGAAAACTCCAGAGCTGACTTATACAGACATAATGAATAGCAACAACAAAACGTCTGGATAATAAAATAAATTTCCCCGGCTCACAGGAGCAGAACTGCAATTCCTGTCATGCATCTGCACACCGTCAACTATTATTATTTCTGCAGTTCAAAGGAATCAAGAATTTCTGTATTTTCGTCGTACACATTCAGACTCATTGTTCTGTCTTTTACGGTAACTACAGCGAAATGATTCTTCTTTGAGAAACTCTCGGTCCACTCATAATCATGCGCCTTGTTTTCAAGCGGACGTCCGCCACCGCCAAGCGTAATATATATAACCCCGGAATCATCCGGCTGGCCTTCCTTGACAAGCTGCGTACGCTCGTACTGCCTGTTTGTTCCCTGAAAAACCACATCAACGCCATAACGTATGAAAAGCGGTTCCAGAGCCTCAAGCAGTTCCGGGTCCGGTTCATGCGGCCCGCTTGAGTACAGCGGAGCGTTCATAACGATAAATTTCCATATTATCTCAGGCTTGCCTGTTGCATCTTTCTTGTTCGCATTGGCAAGGAATTTTTCAAGCCAGGCATACTGTTTGGAACCCCGGTTCAGCTTAGGTGCGGACTGCACACCTGCATAAGCGGTTGTGTCAAGCACAAAGAAACGTGCCTTTGCCACATCAAAGAAATAGAAATTAGGAAGCTGGCCGGTATACGGTATGGAATGATAACTGGTGAAATTCTGCTTAAGAAAATTCTTACCCGCCGGTTTGTCAAATGCCGGGCCGTATTCGCTTTTTGAAAGTGCCGGATAAAAAGGAACGCGCGCCGTTATTGTTGAATAAGGCTGGAAATACTGAATATCGGCATCCTTGTCTTTTCCTGTGGAGACAAGGCCTCCGGTATGAACAACAAGCGTGGGAGTCAGATCATTCATTATCTCTGCCAGTCTGTACTGGGAGGCCGAGCCCGCCCCGGATTCGCCAAAGGCAATAAATGAGAATTCGTCTTTATCCTTGTCCGGGAATGAGTTGAAATATCCTGTTTCGGCTTCGTAAACACCGTCTGTTCCATCAGCCGGAAGATAAATTTTATAGCAGTGCGTTGTATCCGGGGTAAGACCGAAAAGATTTATTTTATGTTCCCTGGTTTTAGGCGAGAATATCTGGAATTTATCGCATACCGGGTCCGCACCGTAAGTAAACCATGCCGGCGTTGAAACATCAACGCGGAACCTTACCACACCGGTTTTGGCCGTGAAATTTTCCAGATACGGACCGCGGTCCAGAAATGCCGCTTCCGCCACACCCGGCCGGAATATATGCGCAAGCAGTAAAAGCGGGCAAATAAACATATACAGCATTTTTTTCATTTCAGACAGCTCCACAATGAAATGTTTATTCAATAAAAACATCCGTTACCTGGAATTTTACGGCATCTATTACGCCATGATCCGTTATGCGTATTTCAGGTAGTGGCGGAAGGCTCAGGAAAGCCATTGCCATATACGGGTCCGGTATGGAAGAACCCAGTTTTTCAGCCGCTGCATAAAGTGCCTTTACTTTCTCACGGACAAACAAACCGCTTTCTTCCGACATAAGACCGGCTACAGGCAGTGCAAGCGATTCAATAATCTTTCCGTCAAGTGCGGCAGTTATACCCCCGCCGTTCTTCACTATTTCGGAAACAGCGGTATACATATCTTTTTCATTCGTACCTACGACAATTATGTCATGCGAATCATGTGACACAGATGAAGCTATGGCACCACGTTTAAGACCGAATCCTTTTACAAGACCTTTTGCTATATTTCCTGTTCCATGATGTCGTTCCACCACAGATATTTTAAGAACATCGTTCTCAATATCCGCCTGCACATATCCGTTTTTTTCCTTAACCTGAACTATAGCGGTTTTTGTAAGAATCTCATGTGGAATAACTTCTATTGCCCTGGCTTTTTTGCCACCGGCCTTAAGCGCGAACGCCTCCGGGGAAAGATTTACCACATTCATTGACAGAGGCAGTTTACCTGCATAGTCTTTTACGGCCCCGTCCTTTATTTTTCCATTTTCTGATACGAGGCGGCCTTTTTTAAATACCTTTTCAATTTCAAGTGTATCAATATTTCTTACCACAAGCATATCGGCCTGATAGCCCGGGGCTATGGCACCAAGATCCTTTATTCCAAAGTACTCGGCTGTGTTCAGCGAAGCCATGCGCACGGCAGTCACCGGATTTATGCCGGCTTTTATGGCGGTTCTCACGGAATTATCAATATGGCCTTCGGTGGCTATGTCCTCAAGGTGGCGGTCATCCGTGCAGAAAACGAAACGCCGCGCATTGGCCTCGTTAACAGCAGGTAAAAGATTTTTAAGATTCTTTGCGGCGGTACCTTCACGTATCATTACATACATTCCGGCGCGTATCTTCATCATAGCTTCCCGGACATTCGTGCATTCATGATCGGATTTTATCCCGGCAGCCGTATAGGCGTTAAGATTTTTCCCCTCCAGATTTGGTGCATGTCCGTCTACCGCCTTGCGTCCCTGGGCGGTTTCATACGTCATGGCTATTTTTTTCATTGTATCTTCGTCCCTGAAAATAACAGCCGGATAACTCATCATCTCACCTAATCCCAGAACACGCGGATCGTTTATAAGTTCCTTAAGTTCCGTGGCACTGAGCGTATATCCGGATGTTTCAAGAGGTGTGGAAGGGACACATGACGGAAGCATAACATAAACACCAAGGCAGGCATCCACGCTTGAATCAAGCATATAGCGTATGCCTTTTATACCTAAAACATTGCCTATTTCATGTGGGTCTATAACAGCAGAGGTAGTGCCACATGGAATAACAGCGCGGGCGAATTCTGCCACGCTTACCATTGAGCTTTCTATATGTACATGGCCATCTATAAAGCCCGGCATAAGATACGCGCCCTCAAGGTCTATTACCTCTTTCGCATCGTATTCACCGAAACCGGCTATTCTGCCACCGTCAATGGCAACGGAATCCTCATGTATATCTCCGGAGAGTGTGTTTACTATTCTGGCGTTCTTCAGAAGGAGATCAACCTTTCTGTCCCCCATCGCGGCTTCTATAATGCTCTTCAGGCTTTCTATTGAGTTTCCGTTCATTTTTCCTCCGGTATGCTATGCAGTTTTTTAATCCTTATGATTTATATTATATTTTATTTATTGCATAATGTGACTTTTGTACTGTAACACGTATATTATTTCAGCGCTGCCATCATGCCGAAATGTCCGTGATATGCCGTGCCGCCCCGGCCGTCCCGGCGGTAAGATGGAAAAAGCTCCGCTTCCGCGTATGTGCACTGCGGTGCGAAATACCGGCGGCTTATGCCAAGCTGCTCCAGCTGAAACTCCAGCAGACGGCGCAGGTCAAAATAAACATGACCGTTTTCACGTAGCAGAAACCGCTCCGCGTCCTCCGGGTAAAACAATTGCAGCTTCTCAATAAAATCCGCACGCACCTCATAGTTGCGTGCGGAGATCATCGGGGCGGCACATGCTGTTATGTCACAGGCGCGGGTACCATAATTCAGCCGCATGGCATTAAGAGCGGCTGAATATATATTCTGAACCGCGCCGCGCCAGCCACTATGCATAACTGCCAGAGCATGTCTGCGGGAATCATAAAAACATGTCATTCCGCAGTCCGCAGACAGCGCCAGCAGGCCTATGCCGGATATATTGGTAATCATACCGTCCGTATTAAGGTTCAGGCATCCCCCATGTCGAACCACAGCTATATTTGCTGTGTGCATCTGCTGCATATATGCCCCGCTTTCCGGCACCGGATTCAGACCAAGAGCATCTTTTAAGGGAACAAGTCTCGTCTCTCTTTCCTCAAGTGAACCACCGTAATTTGAAAGCGCTATATCGTATGGTCTTTTGCCTTCCGGATATTCTGCGGAAGGATTTACATGCTGATACCTCGTTGTAACAGCACAGACTATTCCTTCCTCATCACGGAAAGATTCAAATTTCAAAAGCTGCAGACCGTTTTTTTCTTCAGAATACATTTTATGCCTCTTAAAAAATTGGTATCATTATGACATGGGCACCTCAGTAAAGTATACATTTATAAAGGCTGCAGATGAAAAACTTTCAAATGACATAATAGAACTTTACAGGGCGCAGGGCTGGTGGGACAAAGGCGACAGTCTGGAAAAATTATCCAGAATTATAACAGGCAGCGCAGTTTTTATAACTGCGCATGAAAACGGAATTCTTGCCGGGATGGCACGCGCAATAGGCGACGGAACAAGCGATGCCTATATTCAGGACGTTGCAGTACTTAAGGGAAAACGCGGAAGGGGCATAGGATCTGAGCTTGTAAGAAAAACAAAAGAGAAACTTGAAGAACTTGGCTATACCTGGATAGGCCTTATAGCCCAGGATGGAACTTTTCACTTTTACGAGAAGAACCATTTCCGTGTACTGCAAAACGCTTCTCCAATGATTTCTGAAAATTCCCATGTTTGAACTTATATCAAAAGAAGATTACAAAATTCTTCTGCCTTATTTCATAAACTGTCCATACGGACTCTGTGACTACTCTCTTGCATCATCAATAGTATGGAACTGCGCTGATTTTCCCCTATTCCGCTCGTTAAAAGACGGGATACTTACGCTTATGGGCACAGGAAGCGATGGCGATGGCAACAAAGGTGGCACGGAACTTTTCAGGTATATTTATATGCCGCTTACAGAAGACGGAAGTCTTATTTCCCCTGAAAAATTATCTGAAATACTTAGAACTTATTCAGCCTGTGAAGTAATACGTGTACCGGAAATATGGGTTGAGAAATACAGGGAAAGCGCAGCAGATATTTTCGAGATAAACGAGGAGGCAGGTTTTTCAGACTACATATACAGAACGAAGGATCTGTCATCTCTTGCCGGACATAAATATTCAAAAAAAAGGAACCTTATAGCCCAGTTCCGCAAACTGACGGTGGCCAGTCACAATGTGACAGTGGAACCACTAAACAACTGTAATGCACATGAATGTATGGAATTTTTAGGAACACTGCCGGAAGACGAAGATACCGGCTATAACCTTGAACTGCTGCGTTCAGAGAAAAATGCGATAGCAACCGCTCTTAAAGACTTTAACGAACTGGAAATGTCCGGCGTACTTGTAAAAATAGACGGAAAAACAGAGGCATTTGCGATAGGCAGCAGACTAAACAGCAATACCTTCGCGCTTAATTTTGAAAAGGCGAACGCCGGAATAAAGGGACTTTACCAGTTTTTAGACGAAAATTTCGCCAAAACCCTTGAAGGAAGATTTGAATATATAAACAAGGAAAATGACCTGAAAAAACCTGGTCTTATACAGGCGAAGGAATCCTATCACCCGCTGAAAAAAATAAAAAGCTATCAGCTGCGTCCCAAAAAGATATTTTCTTCCAATACTGTATTTTCAGCAGGAACAGCGCAGGAAAAACATACTGTGGACACAGCCGGCGCCTGCTGATATAACAAGTCATTATGAAATCATAAAAAAAGCGGTTCAGGAAACCGCTTTTTTTCAGGTATTTTTCTGTTTTTATTCAGAAAGGAAAACCACCCATTGAGGCCATCTTTCCGGCAGCTTCCTGCTGCGCCTTCTTCATAGCCTTTGTAAGCATTTCCTTAATGGAAACCTGCAGCTGATAGGGTTCAATTTCCTTAAGATTGCATTTTATCTCTATTTCTTTTATTTCCTGGCTTCCGTTTACAGAAACCTTGATATTGTTGTCTTCTTCTGTTATCACAACAGCATCGAGAGCTTTTTTCATCTCGGCAATCTGCTTCCTCATTTCCCACATCTTTGAGGCGTTTCCGGCCATATTTTTGAGTTTATCAAACATTTTTTATTCTCCTGAACTAACTGTCTGCCGCGGGTGTATACGCCCGGGGATACAGATTAATTTTAGCAATTTAGAATAACTTTTTACAAAGCCGGGCTTACAGATTGGTTATACAGTGCGCGCTACAGGCCAGGCTGAATCCGGCGGGCCTGCGTATGCCTTATGCTTATATATTAATTTTGTAAAATTATATATTATGGCTAAAGATCTTGTTTTTCTCAGACATGGGCAGGCGGCGTTTTCTTCCTCCGCCTCCGATAAAATTCTCACTGAAACCGGTAAAGCGCAGATAAGGACTTCTGCCACACGGCTGAAACAGACAGGGTTCCAGCCGGAGATTATAATAGTCAGCCCACTTGCGAGAGCGCTTGAAACAGCAAAAATTGCTGAAAACATATTATGCTGCGGAGGCAATACCGCTGAAGTACAGGTTGAAAACTCCCTGGCAATTCAGGACAGTGATGCTTTTATGCCGGTACTTTCGGCGGCGCTTGGTAAACATTCATCAGTACTTGTTGTTGGCCATGTTCCCATGCTGGAGGAACTGCCTTCGGAAATATGCGGCAGGCCGGTAATAATGAAAACAGGCAGCTTTGCCAGACTTGGTGTTGAAGGCGTTCTGCCCGGCCAGCGGCAGGACAACATTCTTAAAGAAAATTTCATTCCTGGAGATAATTCCCTTTGAGAACAGCCGGAATTACGCTGATTTTTCTTATCCTGACAGTTTTTTATACCGTTATGCCAGGCACAACGGCGGCACAGGAACTTGCCGTGCGTGCTTTCGCGACTTATAAACTGACAGCGGCATACGGAGACTGTGGTGAAGGAAACATAACGAAAAACGGCCATGTACTGAACGGAACCTTTTCCGTAAGCGTAACAGGCAAAAATGTCAAAGGCATTTTCAACGGGGAAACACAGACAGCGCCGTCATTCTCGATTCACGCAGGTGGACGTGGCGTTTATATCTATGGCAAAGGAGCGCCCAAACGGCTGTACCGCGGTCCTCTGACATTCTCAGTTGACTCAAAAGGTTTTCTTAAAATAATAAACAAAGTACAGGTTGAAGAGTATCTCCCGGGTGTACTTACAGGCGAAATAGGTGATCTCAAACAGAAAGAAGCGTACAAGGCACAGGCGGTAACCGCGAGAACATATACTCTCACACTGAAAAACAATCATATAAAAGAAGGCTATAATCTCTGCGACTCACCACACTGCCAGGTTTATTATGGTGCAGAAAATATCAAACCCAAAGCCGCTGAAGCCGTGGAAGCCACACATGGCCAGATACTTACATATAAAGGGAAACCGGCTGCAACTTTCTACCATTCCTCATGCGGTGGCTATACTGAGGATATTACAAAAGTATGGGGCAGCAACAGATCAAAACCTTATCTGGTTTCCGTGCGTGATGGAGACAATCCACGAAAACCCTACTGTGCAATAGCTCCCAAATTCAAATGGAAGGTGAAACTTTATTTCACCGGACTTACAAGAATAGCCAGGCAGAATGAGTGGATAAACAAAAACGAGGAAGCCGTAGGCCTGCGCGTAAGCGAAAGCGGTGAACCGGGCGGACGTGTTCACGAACTTGAACTTTATACGAGAGAACGGCGCATAAAAATTTCCGCAACGGATTTTTATCACGGAGTGGGACGCAAGGAAACATGGAATGCCGTAAAAAGCTGCAATTTCAAGATAATCCAGGGAAAAGGTTATGTAATACTTGACGGCAAAGGCAGCGGCCATGGCGTTGGCATGTGCCAGTGGGGAGCAGAAGGAATGGCGCGCCGCGGATTCACCTATAAACAGATTTTATATCACTACTATCCAGGAACGGTAATAAAATATGACTAATTTTCAATCTGTAATACTCGGAATACTTCAGGGATTAGGCGAATTTCTGCCAATATCCAGTTCAGCCCATCTGGCACTTGTTCCGTCTTTTCTGGGCTGGGAATATCAGGGACTGGCTTATGATGTAATGCTTCACGGCGGCACACTTTTGGCAGTGCTGCTTTATTTCGCGCGTGACTGGTACGAAATCCTGCGCGGTGCTTTTATTCCTCTCTTCAGAAGGGAAGGCAAATCTGTTTTTCAGGTTCTAAAAGAAAATATAACTGAAAAGCCGGATACTGCCGGTATGCTGTGGCTGCTTGTTATTGCCACAATTCCCGCAGGTGTTTTCGGAGTGCTTCTTGACGATCTTGCGGAAAACGCCTTCCGCGACCCACGCTGGATAGCAGCAAACCTTGTTGTATTTTCGGTATTTATTTTTCTTGCGGACAGAAAAGCGGCACAGACAAGAGACGAACGCGGACTGACACTGAAACATGCCCTGCTTATAGGACTGGCGCAGTGCCTGGCGCTTATGCCCGGTGCGTCGCGTTCAGGAATGACAATAATGGCGGCGCTTTTCCTTGGATATACACGTCCTTCAGCCGCCCGTTTTTCATTCCTGCTTTCAACTCCGGTAATAGGCGGGGCTGCGCTTCTGAAAGCAATGAAATTTTCCGCAGCTGATATAAATATGCCTTTCATACTCGGCATAGCGGCATCATTCATAACAGGACTTGCAGTAATAAGTTTTTTCATGAAATGGCTGAAAAAACACGGGCTTATGCCTTTCCTGATATACCGTGTCATACTTGGCCTTACCATACTTGCCGCTGCATTAAGATAAAAACAAAATATAAAAAAATTTCAAAATGAGCAGAAAAAACAGAAAACACAGAGATTACAGTGCCACACAGCAGAACAGACATACGGAAAACAGTGAAGCTGTGCAAAACAAACCGGACCGGCAGGCCGTTATAAACAGTACGCCGGAACGTGAAGAAAAAAGAAACATAAACAGGAAAAGACATAATAACGGCGGAGCCCAAAAGGCGGCAATCCGTTTTCTTAAATTCAACAGAACGCATCTTTTCACAGGTTTTTTCTTCGCAATTCTGGCATTTCTCATTTACCAGCTTATAAAAATCATGCTTCCGTTCTTCGGCGCACTGGTAATAGCAGTTGTAACCACAATTACTTTCTATCCATTCCATATATGGATATGCCGCAAACTGAATCTTAATAAAACCTTCTCTGCGGCTATATCTGCGCTTACAGCTACGATAACACTTCTTGTACCGATAGTTCTTCTGGCAACGCTGCTGGCAAAGGAAAGCAGGAATCTGTATCCGCAGACAAGAGAATGGATAAGCGCAATAGCACAGAGTGAAAAGAAAATTCCCATACCCAAAATACTGAAAGACAATGTGGATTTCGATGTTGCCGACCTTATGGCTGAAGGGGTTCAGAAAGCGCAGGCTACAGTTACCGCGTATGCCGGGAAAATAATCAAAGACCTGTTTTTCCTTGTTGTTAATTTCTGTCTGGCGGTAATAACCATGTTCATGCTTTTCCGCGACGGAAACAGATTCCTTAGAACTGTTATAGACATTATCCCGCTTGATCCGGATTACAAAGGGCGTATAGCACAGCAGCTTTACACAACAACACTTTCGGTGGTTCACGGGCTGCTGATTACCGCGATGATACAGGGAATATTAGGCGGCATAGGCTACTGGATAGCAGGAGTGCCTGCCCCCACATTTTTCGGCTTTCTTACCACCTGCAGTGCGCTTATACCATTTGTCGGAACCGGCCTTGTGTGGGTACCGCTTACGATAACCATGTTCATATGGAAGGGAGCATTCGCCGGAGTATTTGTTTTTATATGGGGCGCAGGGCTTGTGGCTACAATAGATAATTTCCTGAAACCTTATTTTATTGGCCGGAAGGCGAACCTGCCAGTATCGCTTCTTTTCCTCGGTCTTTTAGGCGGAATGCGCGTATACGGAGGCATAGGCCTTGTTCTTGGCCCGCTGCTTATTTCCTGTCTGCTGATTTTCCTGAAAATATACAGGGAGAACCGCAATGAGAAAAAAGACGGTGTTACGACAGCTGACACACAGCCCGGAGTAATGATAATAAAAAGCCGCCAGCAGAAAAACTAAAAACAGAGGCTTAATTGGCAAAGGCTCTGTTAAAAGAAAGTATTGACAAAAATGCATGAAGTTGTTGCAGGTTGTTACAATGTACATCTGGAAAAATGGAATATAAAGATATGAAGAATATGGAAAACAAAAACGGTCCTGAAATTTATATAGGGGGAAACACAAATACTGACCAAAAAGGGAATTCCTATTTGAAAGAAATGGAAACAGCTGCCGGAGAAAACCGCCTTGAAGCGTACTATCAGAATGAAAAAAACAAACTTACGGCAAGACTGAAACACAGCGTTGACTCTGAAGACAAGGAACTGAGCGATTCAATTTTAAGAGACATATCAGCTCTTGAAGAGGCCTACCGCATTGTTAATAAAGGCGGCAATAGCAAAAAAAAAATCATTAAAATATGTCCCAAATGCGATATTGAATATGAAAACAGCGCAAAATTCTGCAGAAATTGCGGCCATGAGCTTGTATTAATGCAATGTGCCTGCGGAGAAGTATTCCTCAAACATGAAGACGGCAGTTTTGACAAATACTGCATGAAATGTGGAAAACTGAATCCACTGGAGCAGGCGAAACAAGACCTTGCCGGGAAGCACAGCGAGTATATAAATAACCTAAAATCTAGCGATATAATAAAGTTCGGCAGTTATACATTTGAGACAGACGGAACAAAAAAGCCGATAGAATGGATCATATTAGAGAGATATTCAGATGATACGGCACTGTTATTAAGTAAATACGGCCTAGACGCGGTGCGTTTTGATAAAAGCAGCAATAATTGGGAAGAAAGCGAAATAAGGGCGTGGCTTAACGATAGTTTTTACAATAATGCATTTGATAAAAAAGAAAGGGTTAATATAATTGAAAGCAATGTGGAGTGTGAAAAAGAAGTTTTTGGGTGGACCAGAAATTATACAGTAACAGACAAGATTTTTCTTTTAAGCACAGAGGAGGTATCAAAATATTTTAGCAGCGATAAAGAAAGAATGTGTCGGCCTACGCCTTGGGTGTGTACAAATAAAACAGTAACAGGAGAACCTGTCAGTTCCAACGGTTCGTGCTGCTGGTGGTGGCTGCGTTCCCCCGGCAGTTATCAAAGTCGTGCTGCATGTGTAGACATTGGCGGAAACATCTGGGCTTCCGGTGGCGGTGTCTATGATGGCGGCACCGCTGTTCGCGTGGCCTTAAAAATTAATCTGAATAATCTTTAATCTTCTGACTTATTTTAAAGCTGCTATTAAAGGAAAGCATAGATACTGCATGCTTGTTAAATTCAATGCAATGGATTTTGCCGTCTTGAACTTATTCCACAATCTCATTAAACCGTAGAGATGATGAAACAATTTCAGCATTCTTTTGACGCAAATTTTTTTATGTATAATGAACAGTAATAAAAAGGCAGCAGAACATCAGCATGAAGTTGTTGCAGGTTGTTACAATGTACATCTGGAAAAATGGAATATAAAGATATGAAGAATATGGAAAACAAAAACGGTCCTGAAATTTATATAGGGGGAAACACAAATACTGACCAAAAAG
>Ga0265299_10000523_pt1 | contig 47127 bp, 42 predicted proteins | sample AusTroGonzalo_MG_4_FD_193485 | JGI IMG/M metagenome (GOLD analysis project Ga0265299, IMG submission 193485) | Bovine rumen microbial communities from tropical cattle in Woodstock, Queensland, Australia - Gonzalo_02 | ecosystem: Host-associated > Mammals > Digestive system > Stomach > Rumen ...
AATACCAAAACTCTTTGGCTCAAAGCACTATGAGCTCAACTCAAAGCAATATGCAAATCGCTCAATTACAAAGCCAAGACAATATGCTCGATACTCAAATCGGACAACTCCAAACTCAGTTAAATGCTTCTTCTCAGGAATTAGAAAGCGTTAAAAAAGCAGAAGAATCAGCAATCAAAAATTCAACAGTTAAATACGTTGGCTAATAAATAAAAAATATTTTCTCTAAATTCTCACTCTCTCTAATCTCTCAAAATTCTCTCACTCTCTCAAACTCTCACACACACTAAAAAATTTATTTTTCTCTCTATCTCTCTCTAAAATTATTTTCCCTTCAAAAGAGGGGATTTCTCTTCAAAAAACAAAAAGCAAAACAATTATTTATCAAATCCGAATCCTCATTGCACAACAACAGTATATATATTATAATAATAATGGTTCCCTCAAGGAGTTTTACATGTCAAGCGGCGAAAGCATTCAATACAACAATTGGATAACACAAAAAAAGCCTGCTGAAAAAATCGGTCAACAGCCTCAGGCAAAAGAAAGCAAAGATATTTCTTTGTTTAATAATGACGCATACTCAATAAACTTTTCGGGGAAAAAGGATGAACAAGTTTTTCATACAAACCATAATGAATCATTTATGCCGTCTTTTGAAGAAAAAGAAAAGAGCAAAGATGATGTAAAATTTCCTTATTTCAATTCGGAAATGAAAAAAGAATACAATGAAAAAACGGTTGTTGACATATACAAGAGTTTATCAAACAAAGAGGTTTCAAATCAAAATTCAAAAGAGCTTGTCCAAAACATACACAGATTAACACAGGACAATTATAAATTTGCACTTACACAGTTTGATAATGCCGACCTGCCTTTAACGGATGCCATAATGGACACATCGCATTTAAGTCTGGAAGAAAAGAAAAAATGTATGAAGCATCTTGTTGATGTCGGTCAAAAGACTTCTGATCTGGGAAATCAACGTTCTGATGATATTATTCCGAATATGAAAGAAGTAATAAAAAAATATGAAACATCAGACCTGAACGAAACAGAAAAAAGACGTTTAACGGCAGATTTCAGGAAAATATTATACCGTTCGGACACTTTAAAAACAGAAATTCCGATAAGACCGAACGGAAAACTTGACGGAGAATTTCAGCAGGGAAATACTAATGACTGCTGGTTACTTGCGGGAATAAAAGGTTTATCAATGACAAAAGAGGGTAAAACCGTTCTCGAAAACGCAATAAAACCGGACGGAAAAGGAAATGTCGATGTAACATTCAAAGGTATCGGCAAAACATATAAGATAACGGCAAGAGATTTAAAAGGTTCTAACGAATTATCTTCTGGAGATTCTGATATAAGAGCTTTAGAAATAGCCATGGACAGGCATTTCAGAGAAACTTTGCCCGACGGTGTTGCAGACATTAACGAAAACTCCGTATCCAAAGCTTTTGAATTGCTTGCAGACCCGAAAAAAACAAAATCAGCACAGGGTTATGACGGTGTTTCCCAAATTATTGATGAAATACAGAAAACCGGAATGAAAGGTAAAGCCTCTGTTACAGGAATGTCAGGAGATATTGACCCGACAGATATAGATGCTGTAAATGAAAACGGGGATTTTGTCGAAATGTATACATGTCATGCGTATACATTAAAAGGTGTTGATAAAGAATATGCTTATCTGATAAATCCGCACAATTCTTCCGAAACAATTAAAATACCTCTGGAACAGTATAAAGAAAAGTTCAATTTATTAAGTTTAACAGATGTAAAAGGGTTAAAATAAATTTTCCAAAAGTAATTATTTAGTTTTGTTTATCAGTAGTGATATTTTTTCTGTTACATTTTACGGAATCAATAAACGCCCATCCGACGATTAATAAACCTGTAAGACCCGTTATAACCTCGGGAATTTCAAATTTTGTCGAGAGAAACATTATTATTGACAGGAAACCAATTGCCCACAAAGCACCGTGCTCAAGATATTTAAACTCTTGCAGGGTTTTCTTTTCGACCATATACAGAGTCAAAGAGCGGACGAACATAGCACCGACGGCAAGACCTATCGTAATAATAATAACATCCTTGCTTATTGCAAAAGCACCCAAAACTCCGTCAAGCGAGAAAGAAGCATCAATGAGTTCAAGATACACAAATCCGACAAAGCCTAATTTTACGGCATTTCCTGTTGCAGCCGCTTTTTTCTCTTCAATTTTTTCAAGAGTATGACTGATTCCGTCTATCAAAAGATATAAAATTATTCCCCAAATACCTGCCAAAGTCACACTTAATTGCTGATTTTCAGGAGCATACATCTGAGTTATCCATATTAACAGCAGTGTTGCAACAACCTCAACGGATTTTACGGTATGTAATTTCTGAATAATTGATTCAACGGGGTAAATCCAGTGTTCTTCTTTGTGTTCGCTGCAAAAGTATGAAGAAAACAGCATAAAAAGAAACGCTCCGCCGAATGTTACAAGAGGTGCATGACAAAGCTGCAAAAATTTTGTATATTCATCCACATTGTTAATTGCGAGTTCTATTACATGAGGAATAGAAAGTCCTGCAAAAACGGAAACAACCAAAATCGGGAACAAAAATCTCATTCCGAAAACAGCGATTAATATACCCCAAGTTACAAAACGATGCTGCCATTTTTCTGTCATTTTTTCAAGTTTCATTGCGTTTACGACAGCGTTATCAAAAGAAAGAGTTATTTCAAGAATTGACAAAAATAAAACAATAAAAACGCAAAGCCATGCGTGTTCGGGGTGTTTCTGAACTCCCCACAAATATGCTGCAATAATCCCTGCAATAGTAACAACTAATGAACCTTTAAAATGTTTTAGCATAATCTTTTCCTTTAATTAAGAAAATTATATCAAAAAAGAGTAAATTCAATATATTATTTACAATCTTGCTTTTTTGGAAATAAAATATAATAATCTTTTTATTGAGAGGATATTTTATGAAAATCAAAAGTTTATTAATAACCGCATTAGTTTTATCAACAGGTTTTTTAGGGGGAATAAATCCCGCATATTCCGCAATGCCCAAAAATGCTGCTCAGCTATATTATTCTCAGGCATGCAATGAAGAGCAGGCAGGAAATTATGAAGCCGCCATTGAAAAAATGAAAAAGGCTATTGAATTAAAGGGTGATAACGCACTTTATTATACAAAAATTGCAGGTTTGTATTCGGCAAACGGCGAATGGAGTAAGGCTTTAGCTGCATATAAAAAAGCTGCCAAACTCCGTCCGGAAGACTCATTTCTCTACATAAGCATAGGGAACCTTTTGCAGCAGTTAAACGACTATAAAAATGCTTACGAAGCATATTCACAGGTATTACAGCTTGCTCCCGATTACAAATACAATTATCTGAATCTTGCAAACGTTCAAATGCAGTTAAAAGATTATAAGGGCGCAATCGAAAACTATAACGTATTTCTCGTAAATTATCCGAACAATACGGATGCAAGAAAAAACCTTGCCTCTGCATATTGCGAAACAAGTGATTATGAAAATGCAGTTATTCAATATGAAACAATATTGAAGAAATTTCCGAACAATTTTAATGAAAACGCACAATATGGCTTGGTTTTGCTAAAAACCGCCCAATGGGAAAAGGCAAAAGTTGTACTTGAAAAGGCAATTAAAGAAAATCCCGAGGATGCAGCTTCAATAGCAAATTTGGGAATTGTACTGCAAAAAACGGGTAATACCGACAAAGCACTGGAACAATTTGAAAAAGCTCTTTCAATCCAGCCCCAATACTCGCAAATTCGTTTAGAATATGCTGATACACTTCTTTCTGCGGGAAAAGATGACAAAGCACTTGAAGAATATAAAATATACGTAACTTCAAATCTTGATAACACAAGAGTTTATAACAATATTGCAATTATTCTTGAAAAGAAGCATAAATATACGGAAGCTATAGAATATCTGAAACAGGGACTATTGAAAAATCCGTCAGACAACGCTTTAAAAGCTGAACTCGCAAGGTGTTATCATTACGAAAAAGATTATGCAAAAGCGATTGAACTGTACAATGAACTTTTGGCAGAAAATCCGAAAGACAGAACTTTAAGATACAACAAAGCTCTTGCCTGCCATGCCGGCGGAAACTATGAAACAGCAATAGCAATTTATTCAGAACTTTACGATGAAACAGCGGACGAAAATATAAAGGTATATCTTTCAAAGGCGTATCTTGCTTCCGGTAAAAAGGCTGCTGATGCAGGAAATTACAGAAGCGCTATTGGTGATTACGAAAAAGCTCTGCGCATAAATAAAAATGACGCGGAAGTTTACATTGCTCTTGCAAAAGCTTATGATGCAACAGGTTCAAAAACAAAAACCATTGAAAATTATGAAAAAGCTATTGAAATAGAGCCCGATAATAAGAATATTCCTGCGGAATATGCCAAAATTCTCATAAAATACAACAAAGAAGAAGAGGATGTAAAACAAGCCGTTGAAAATGTTGTATCGTCGGAGAATACAACGGATAAAGAAAAAATTGAGGCAATAGTACTGGTCGGAGAACAGTATTACGACAAAAAAGATTATAAAAATGCCATTGTTGAGTTTGAAAAAGCAATCAAAATAGAACCGAAAAACGAAGCATTGCTTATTAAACTCGGTAATTGCCACAAACATTTTTCCGAAAACCAAAAAGCTTATGAATATTATCAAAAAGCACTGGAAATTAATCCCGAAAACACAGACGCATTATTTAATTCAGGATTATGTCTTGCAGATATGAACAAGCCAAAAGACTCACTGGAAGCATTCAAAAAAGTTGTTGAAATAAAACCGGATTATGCGTACGCATATTATGCACTCGGTCTTTCATACGAACGTGATAAAGACTGGAAAAATGCGGTAAGCAGCTATGAACAATATGTGAAATATACTCAGGATACAGATTCCAAAGCATCTGTAAATAAAAAAATCGAAAACATAAAAAACGAACACCAAGCAGATAAAAATGAATAAACTGAAAATAATTTTTATTTTATTAACGGTTATGTTTACAAGCGGTTGTTCAAAGGCTTTTATTTTAATGAAATCAGAGCCTTTGACACCGTTGAATGCCCAATATTTTGAACAGAGATTTACAAAGGGACAAAGAATCTATTACGCAATAATAAATCCGAAAGATTTTAAGGACGATGTTCTTCGTGTTCAGATATTAAAGACCAATACAAAAGTCGATACGCAGGGTTATTCGATAGTTTGGGCAAAAGACGTAGAAATAGACCCGTCGGCAAGGTACTTTACGGACTATTTCACCATAACTCAGAGCGGCTTGTATTTAATGAGAATTTTTGAGCTCAGAAGAACTGATAAAGCACTCACCGCTTACGACTTTTGGGTAAGTGAATAATGTTTGGATATGTAAGATTTTTTATAAATAAACTTTTTTCATCAAAGTATATTGTTACGGGAAAATGCCGCCAGTGCGGAAACTGCTGCAGGAACATTCTCTTTTATGTCGGCAAAAACGTTGTAACAGAAGAAGAACAATTTGAAAGAATGAAAGAGTTTGATAAAAAATACAACAACTTTTATATTTCGGGCAAGGGCGAAAAAGGGGAACTTCTTTTTGCGTGCAAATCATTGACACAAGAGGGAAAATGTTCTGTTTACCGTTTCCGCTCACTTCATTGCAGATTTTATCCTGTAATTTCCCAAAAATTTGTATATAATGGCGGTCAGACCTTAGACGGCTGCGGATATAAATTTGAAGTGAACAAAAAATTCAAAGATTATATTAATTGAATCTTATTCCTTCAGGCTCATCGTCGACATTGCACAAACAATAGTTTACCTTATCTTTATTTTTAATATCATTTAATCAGGTTCATCATTTGACAATTTAACGTTTTACGTAAATAATATAAGGCAATTAATTTAAGTTTTTCAAATTTTTTATTGTATGGCTCAGAGTTTCAGGAATATGCAATTAGGAAAAAAAATAACAAAATATCTGTTAAATTTTGCGGACGAAAAAATATATTCTTTTTTAAAAAAGAATGTTGATATAATGCCAAACAGGTTTTTAAAATTTGTATCTGTATTCTATACCGATGCAAGAATCAGAAGATTATACTGGGAAAGAATGGGTGTAAAATTCGGAAATAACACATGCGCAAACATTGAATTCAATATTATATCCGATTCAGTTGATAACATTAATGTAGAAATAGGAAATAATGTTTCAATAGCAAGAAACTGTACCCTGATAGTTGACAGCAGCCCCAATAACTCAACCGGTATGTGTGAAAATGACTATATTAAAAACAATCTTATAAAAAATGGTTTTATAAAAATAGAAGATGACGTTTGGATTGGTGCAAATGTTACAGTTTTACCAAACATAACAATAAGAAAAGGTTCTGTAATCGGTGCCGGCAGCGTAGTTGTATCAGATACCGAAGAATTTTCCGTTTACGCAGGCTGTCCTGCCAGAAAAATAAGAAACATATAAATTTCTGCAACAAAGTACTGGATTTTGCATGCAGCAAATAAACTGCGCAGAGCAGACTTAGTTGTCTTTTTACTTAACTTATTTCTGGCAGATTTTATTTAATTTCATTTTTACAAACATATTAATTAAAGACTGCGGACAGAACTTTGCGGCAAGCATTGTCCAGAAAGCATCACTACCGACAGTATAGGATAGTTTTGGATTTTTTGTGTTCATTATTTTTAAAATCGTTTTTGCAACGTCTGAAGCAAACGCACCTCTGTAATTATTTTTGTGGGCATGTTCAACGAGATATTTCATTTCCGCTTCATATTTCTTCTGACTTGTTTCCGGAATTGACTCAAAAGAAGAAACATTTTCCCTTGCAGCTTTATTCCAGAGAGGTGTTCTTATAATTCCGGGTTTTACCGAAACAATTTTAATTTTATCGTTTTTAATCTCGTTAGAAAGACTGTTTATTAAAATATCAGTTGCCCTTTTTGAAGCGCAATACGGTGCAAGGAACGGGAAAATACCGCTTGAAGCCATAGAACTTATATAAATTATTTTGCCCTCAGACATAATGGGCAAAAATTTCTGTATAACCGCAATTGTCCCGAAAGTATTGACGTCAAACTGTTCTTTAATTCTTTTTATCGGTATTGATTCCACAGGCCCGCCAACGGCAATTCCGGCACAATTTATTATTGCGGAAAGGCTCTTTGTTTTCTTCAAAACATACCAGAATGCCTTGTCAATTCCGCCCGAATTGGTGACATCCATATAAACACCGCTGATGTTGGAATTTATTTTTTCAAGTGCAAGCTTATCGGATTTTTTTCTTACGCAGGCAAAAACCTTGTATCCTTTAGAAGCTAACAATTCTGCCGTTTCTTTTCCTATTCCCGAAGATGCACCTGTAATTAATACTGATTTATTCATATTTACTTTTTACCACAAATTATCAAATTTTTGCAATATTTAAGATTTCTGTGTGACAACACGTAAATTTTTTTATAAAAAAGTAATAAAATACTATAATTGTTAAAAAGGAGGTTTATCATTACTTTTCTGACTAAAAACACAGGAAAACAGGGCGAGGAAATTGCTGCAAAATATCTTTCGGAAAAAGGATATAAAATTGTTGCAAAAAATGTAAGATTTTCTAAGCATTGCGAAATAGACATAATTGCAAAAGACAAAAAGGAAACCGTCTTTGTAGAGGTAAAAACAAGAAAATCTTTAAATTCTGGACACCCTTTTGAAGCAATTGACAGAAGAAAAATCGAAAAAATTTATACCGGAGTCCTTAATTATATAAAAGAAAATAATATAGAAAGCTGGAGAATAGATGCAGTTGCAATTATCGGAACTACTTCTCCAAAAATTGAACACTTAAAAAATATCGGTTTTGATTAACAGGCAAGATAATTAAAAAATTATCGTAAAAAAGTGGTTTTTTTAAAAAAAATATTGTAAAATCTTTAAAATAATGAGTTTTCCGGAAAAATCCCGAGAGGAGAGTGTTTATGAAATTTTATACAAAATACCTTTGGGTTCATACAAAAAACATTCACGACTATATAAACATCACACGTGATGTTGAGCAGGCTCTTTATGAAAGCAAAATAAAAGACGGTATGATTTTGGTAAGTGCAATGCACATTACCGCAGGAGTTTATGTAAATGATGCCGAAAGCGGTTTGATAGAGGACATAGAAAAATGGCTTGAAGACATTGCACCGTACAACATAAATTATAAGCATCACAGAACAGGTGAAACAAATGGTGATGCACATTTAAAAAGTCTTGTCATCGGACATGAAATAATAGTTCCCGTAACAGACGGCGAGCTTGATTTCGGAACATGGCAGCAAATATATTATGCTGAATTTGACGGACAAAGAGATAAAAGAATTCTGATAAAGGTAATGGGCGAATGATAAACAGACTTAAAACCGTAAAAACAATAGAGAACAGAGAAATTGAACTCATTGAAGCACGCTCGGAAAATCCTGATAAAACAATTCTTTTGACAGGTGTTTTTCACGGAGACGAACTTCAGGGAGAGTATTTAATCCGAAAATTTCTTGAATCCGTAGACTCTGAGAACTTAAAAAACAAAATCATCGCAATTCCCTGCTTAAATCCTGACGGAAAGCATTATGTAACACGCCAAAATGCAAATAAAGTGGATTTAAACAGAAATTTTCCGACAAAAAATTTTGAAATAACAAAAGATGAGCAGTATTACGGAGGAGAAACCCCTGCAAGTGAAATTGAAACCCGTTTTATAGCAGAAGTTATCGAAGATTACAAACCCGATTTCATATTAACAATTCACTCACCGTACAGAGTTGTAAACTATGACGGACCAGCACTGAACGAGGCAAAAAAGATTTCAGAATTAACGGGATATCCTGTCGAAGAAGATATCGGCTACCCAACACCGGGGAGTTTCGGCACTTATGCGGGTAAGGAAAAAAATATTCCGACAGTTACACTTGAATTACCCGACAATGATTCATACGAAAAATTATGGGCAGATAACAGCAAAGTTTTTGATTACCTTGCTTTTGAATATTAATATATCCTTAATTTGCCCCATCAAATATTTTATGGTATTATTTTCAAGCAGATTTATATAAGGAAAAAATTAATGATTTCAGTAAACGATTTAAAAACAGGATTAACTCTTGAATTAGATAACGGCTTATGGTCAGTTGTCGAATTCCAACACGTAAAACCGGGAAAAGGCGCAGCTTTTGTTTGGACGAAGCTTAAACACGCAGAAAAGGGAAACGTAATTGAAAGAACTTTCAGAGCGGGCGAAAAAGTCATGAAAGCTCAGCTTGACAAAAGAGAAATGCAATACCTGTACAAAGAAGGTAATGACTACGTTATGATGGATTTGGAAACATACGAACAAATGAATGTAACAGGCGCACAAATCGGTGACGGAGTTAAATACCTCAAAGAAAACATGAATGTTACTGTTCTTATGCACGATTCAAAGATTATCGGTATAGATATTCCAAATCACGTAGAACTTGAAGTTGTTGACACTCCCCCTGCAGAAAAGGGCAACAGCCAACAAGGCAGTACAAAACCCGCAAAACTTGAAACAGGTGCAGTTGTTAACGTTCCTTTCTTTGTATTAAACGGTGATATCATCAGAGTTGATACAAGAACAAACGAATATCTTGACAGAGTATAGGATTTAATTATGAATTTTGAAATAGATTATGTAAAGAAGTTAGCTAAGATATTATCTGACAACAATTTGTCGGAAATGTCGCTTGAAAACGGTGACGGAGCAATAGTTTTAAGAAGAGAAACACAAAACAATACTCCTGCCGCAGCAACCGTTCAACCTGTTGTTCAGCAGGCTGCACCCGCAGCAGTTGAACCCGCAGCAGCTGAAAAGAAACCCGTTGAAGAAGATTTATCAAACTATAAAAAAATAACTTCTCCGATGGTCGGGATATTTTACGCGGCACATTCTCCCGAAGAAGCACCTATCGTAAGTGTTGGCGATACTGTATCAAAAGGACAGGTTGTTTGCATAATTGAAGCAATGAAACTGATGAACAAAATTGAATCCGACGTTTCGGGGAAAATTGTAAAGGTCTGCGTAGAAAACGGAACTGCCGTAGAATACGGACAGGTTCTGATGTATGTGGAATAATTATTTGATTTGTTGAAAAACAGTCAAATATAAATCAATATGTTGATACGAGGCGGAAGTTTATAATGTTTAAGAAAGTATTGATTGCAAACAGAGGCGAAGTTGCAGTAAGAGTCATAAGAGCCTGCCGTGAAATCGGTATTCCTACGGTTGCCATATATTCAGAAGCAGACGCGGATTCTCTTCACGTCAGCTTGGCGACCGAGGCTTATTGTATCGGACCTGCAGAAAGCAGCAAAAGTTATCTTAAAATTCCTGCCATAATATCAACTGCTCTTATTTCAGGCGCAGATGCAATTCACCCCGGATACGGATTTTTATCAGAACGTGCGGATTTTGCGGATATTTGCAATGCACACGGAATAAAATTTATCGGACCGACAGGCGATGTCATAAGAAGAATGGGTGACAAAGCTCAGGCAAGAGAAACAATGAAGAATTATGACATTCCTTTAATCCCGGGGTCGGGAATTATTGATGACATAAACAAAGCAAAAAAAATCTGTAAAAAAATGGGTTATCCGGTTATCGTCAAAGCAACTGCAGGCGGCGGCGGAAAAGGAATGAGAATAGTCAATCACGAAGATGAACTTGAAGAAAATATTTTCCTTTGCAAAACGGAAGCTCAAAAATTTTTCGGAAACTCTGCCGTTTATATTGAAAAATACTTAAAAAACCCAAGACACATTGAAGTTCAAATACTTGCAGATAAATTCGGTAACGTAATTTATTTGGGAGAAAGAGATTGTTCAATCCAAAGACGCCACCAAAAATTACTGGAAGAAGCGCCATCTCCGGCAGTAGGAGAAAAAGTCCGGGAAAAACTCGGAAGAACTGCTGCAAAAGTTGCAAAAGCAATAAAATATGAGGGTGTCGGAACAGTTGAATTTCTGCTTGATGAAAGTAATAATTTCTATTTTATGGAAATGAATACCAGATTGCAGGTAGAACACGGTATAACCGAAATGATTTCAAATGTTGATATTGTAAGAGAGCAAATCAATATCGCCGCAGGAAAATCTGTTTCCATAGCGCAAAGAGATGTCGAAATAAGAGGACATGCAATCGAATGCCGAATCAATGCCGAGGACCCAGAAAGAGATTTCATGCCCGCTCCGGGACAAATCAACGGCTATGTTGCCCCCGGAGGATACGGGGTTCGTGTGGATTCTCACGTGTATTCCGGTTATGTAATTCCGACATACTACGATTCAATGATTGCAAAATTAATATGCTGGGCGCCCACACGGGAACAGGCAAGAAGAAGAATGTACCGTGCCCTAAAAGAATACGTTATTACGGGGGTTAAAACGACGCTTCCTTTTTATCAGGACATAATTGAGGACCCCGTATTTACAAAAGGAAAATTTGACACGGGATTTCTGGAAGATTATCAAAACAGAAAATATAAAAAGGATTAATTGCAAATATCTTAAAAGCAGGGAATTAAGGTGAAAAAGACAGGAATTTTTTATCTTCTATTGTGTTTTATGCTGAGCTTTTGCAGCCCTGCATATTCTGCTGTGTGGAGAGGTCATGCCGAAAAAACGGATACCGTTCCCGAAAAGCAGGAAATTTTTACGGGTGAAACCGCAAAAGTTGAGCAGAAAGAAGTAATTAAAATGGTTGTTTCGCAAGTTCTTTCAACAGGACTTACTATGGAGGGCGACGAATTTTTTGCGGAAATCACAAATGACGTTGAGGGCAACGGAGGAGTTATCCTGCCTGTCGGAACCGTCGCACACGGTTATGTAAGAAATATTGTTGACCCGAAAAGAGGGGGACGTGACGGCTGGATAGAATTATCTTTTGATACTCTTATAACACCGGACGGAAGAGAAATTCCCATAAAAGCAACCATGACAACAAAAAATACACCACAAAAAGCAATCGCAAAAAATATCGGAATAAGCACGGGTTATACCGTTACAGGTGGCGTTGTAGGCGGTTTTACAATGCTGAATATGCTTGGTTTGGAAGCTGCAATAGCAAGCCATGGCTATACAATTATCGGCGGTGCTGCAGCGGGTGCAGTTATGGGACTTACAATGAGTCTTTTCCGAAAAGGAAAAAATGTTTTAATTTCAAGAGGCGATGAAATAAAAGTTACTATGCAGACAAATGTCGAATTGCCTGTTATGAACAAGGAAGCTTTGAAACAAAAGGAAGTGTTCTATGACGGTTTGGATGTTAAAATTGAAGATATCTGGCTTGTAAAAGACCCGTTCGGTATCAAAAATACTTTTCAGATAACTCTTGATATCAAAAACAATTCCGACCAGAATTTTTCAACCTTTACAATTGCCGTTGTAAATGATTTACACAGAAAATATTATCCATCTCTGTTTTACAAAGATTCTTTATCTTTTTCCGATATGAAAAAAGGCTCTCACGTAAAAGGAAGATTGTATTTTTCGGTTGATGACCCAAAACGCCAGCACTGGCTCGTATTCTATTCAAAAACAACAAGAAAACCTCTTGCAAGAATTTCTCTTGACAACGCTAAAAAAGAATTAAAAATTAATTTTGACAGAAGAAGAAAGAAAATCAAAAACAAGGACAAAAATTAATTTCTGTACGCTTTTGACTCTATCAAAACGGATAAAACCGCAATGTCGGCAGGTTTAACCCCGCCTATTCTTGATGCCTGACCAAGAGTCACGGGACGTATTTTTGCAAGTTTTTCTTTTGTTTCGGTTGAGATATGCTGAATTTTCATATAATCAATATCTTCAGGAATTCTTATTCTGTCTGCTTTTGATGATAATTCAACCTGTTCGTATTGTCTTTTTATATAACCGTCATATTTCAGTTTTACTTCGACTTCTTCCGTGATATCATCGGAAAGATTTAATTCTGCCGTCCTTGGGTTTAATAATTTTAAAGTTTTATAATTAATATTCGGACGTTTTAAAAGCTCTGCCATTCTGATACCGCCGGAAATATTTTCTCCGACCGCCGAAAGAATTTGATTTACCTCTTCCGTTGCGGAAATTTTTTCTTCTTTTAATCGCTGAAGCTCATTTGCTATTGTTTCTTCTTTTTTTCTGAAATTATTATATCTTTCTTCGCTAATCAAACCGTTTTTGTAACCGATTGGAGTCAATCTTTCATCGGCGTTGTCCTGTCTTAAAATCAGACGGTACTCTGAGCGTGAAGTAAGCATTCTGTAAGGCTCATCAATATCCTTTGTAACCAAATCGTCAATTAATGTGCCGATATAAGAAGATTCTCTTGTTAAAATCATTGGTTCTTTGTTTTGAATATAGTTAACGGCATTTATTCCCGCAACAAGACCTTGTGCCGCAGCCTCTTCATAGCCGCTCGTACCGTTTATCTGTCCTGCAAAAAACAGTCCTTTTACATTTTTGCTCATCAGAGAATGTGTTGTCTGAACAGCGGGGACGTAATCATATTCAACCGCATAGGCGGGTTTAATTATATGAACATTTTCAAGTCCGGGAAGAGAATGGAGCATTTTTATCTGAACATCTGCCGGCAAACTCGTCGAAAATCCCTGTACATAAATTTCATAAGTATCTTTTCCCTCTGGTTCTAAAAATATGTGGTGAGAAGGATTATGGGCAAATCTTTTGATTTTGTCCTCAATTGACGGACAGTAACGGGGACCTTTTCCGTGAATAAGTCCGGTGTACATAGGTGACTTATCAAGGTTTTCCTCAATTATTTTTTTTGTTTCATCAGTTGTTTTTGTAAGATAACAGGGGTACTGTTTTCTTACGGGTCTGTCGGGCAAAAATGAAAAATGACGGAGTTTTTCATCTCCGGGTTGAATAATTGTTTTTGAATAATCAATGGTTCTTCCGTCAACCCTTGCAGGAGTACCTGTTTTTAATCTGCCGAGTTTTATTCCCAATTTTTTGAGTGATGATGACAATCCCGCCGCATTTGCTTCGCCGAGCCTGCCAAAAGGTGCGGATTGTAAACCGACCCATATTTTTGCTTCTAAAGATGTTCCTGTTGTAAGTATAATTGCAGGTGCAAAATATTCAAGACCGAATTCGTCTTTAAAACCTTTTATTTCTCCGTTTTCACAAATCAATTCTTTTGCGGTGCATTGCTTAAGAGAAATATTTTGTTCTGACTCAAGTAAGTTTCGCACAAAACTTTTATATTCTTTCTTGTCTGACTGTGCTCTTAACGCTCTCACCGCAGGGCCTTTTGATGAATTCAGCATCTTCATCTGAAGATAAGTCGCATCTGCCGCAATACCCATTATTCCGCCGAGTGCGTCAATTTCTCTTGTTAAACAGGATTTTGCAGGGCCGCCGACAGCAGGATTACAGGGCATAAGCGCTATGTTATCAAGATTTAACGATACGGCAAGGACTTTTGCACCAAGTTTTGCTGCAGAAATCGCGGCTTCACAACCGGCATGTCCTAATCCAACTACTATTACATCATACTTAAACATGTCTTTATTCTATTACAAAGATTAAAAAGTAACCACAGAAACAGTTTTTTGATGAACTAAAAAAATCATTTTAAACATTACAAAACACCACTTATTTTGGTGTAACAAATTGTTAAAAAGAACAAAAAAACATTAAAAAACTGGCAATTTTAAGTAATTTTTAAACTTTTAAATATATAAGTGTATTAACGGAGTTCAAGGATGCGTATAAATTCTATTAATTCGGGGTATAATATCAGTTTCGGTAATGCTCTTTCAACAAGACAGGAGAAAGAACAAAAAGAATTAATAAAAGAAGTAAGACACGCACTGGGACATGACGATGCGATATCTGTCGGCAAAATATATGCGGCAGGTGCGCCCTCAGCAGACGGACAAGATACGGGGGTCGGCAAATTCAACTCTAAAGAAAATTTCCGTCTTTGTGAATTGTTACAGGTTTATGCAGGTGCAACAGCAATTAAAAGTTTTCCTTTGGGGCAATTAGGCTCAAGCATGGCTTATAAAGAAAAAGGTTATTACGGTTCATATCAACGTTCAGCTCTAACTCTCGGTGAAGATAATATTAATCTTTTCAATCTGACAAAACCCGAATACGGGTCAATTCTTCCTGAAGCTGAAGCTAAAAAGTTCGCAGACAAACACTCAAAAAGCGGCGTAGGTCAAAAGAAAATCAATTATGCTAATGAAATCGGAAGAGAAAATCCCGAAAACTATCCTATAAACAGTGCTTTAAAAGTTGCATTCAATAATTTCAAAACTCAGAAAGCAACTCCAAGACTTGAAGAATTAAGAAAAGAATTTGAAGCATACAAAATTCAAAAACAACCTGTAGATATTGATGATATTCACACGAGAGCAGCACTCTACCCCGTTCTTCAGGCAGAAAACAAAATGGACTTTTTCCAGGGCTTTGATAAAAATCCCGAAGTAAGAGCCGCAAAAATGCCCGAATACCAAAAAATGAAAGAAGAACATGCTGACGAAATAGAATTCTTTAAATTTAAACAATTCCTCGCAGAAAAAGAATTCGGTGCAGCCAAAAAAGAAATAAATAACAAAGGTTTAGATTTATTTGTTGATATGGCAATAGGTTTTTCACCCGTTGAAGAAGCAGTATATCCCGATGCATTTCTTGACGGAAACAACGGAAGAAAAGCATCTCTCGGTTGGGGACTTCCCGTTCTCGACGTTGAATCTTTAACACAAAAAGATGACAGTCCCGCTCACAAACTTTTAAGAGATAAAACGGCACTCAACCTTATGAGAGCTGACGGCATCAGGTTTGATGTAGGCTGGTCTTATGCAAGACCGTTCTTTGATAAAGGTGACGGATATGTTCACCTTGATGCAACAAGCAAAATCATTCATACTTTTGAAGATACCGCAAGAGAAATCAAAGGTGAAAACTTTGACCAAAGAAAACTTGTTTATGAATTTGACGCAAACAAAAATGATTTTGATATTGTAAAAGAAAATAAACTTTTCAAAGATATTAAGGGTATGCTTGTGTTGTCAACCGTTGAAGAATACAATGATAAAGATAATATCGGCTGGAAAAATACAGCATTCTTCTACGACCAATGCAAAATTAATGATGATAAAATGCTTGTCGGAACAAATAATCACGACAGAGAAAGTGTTATTGAATGTGCTGAAAATCCGCAAATAAGAGATAATCACATAAGCGCTTTAAAAAGAGTTTTCAACACAGAAGATGAAACTCTCTTCAAAGACGACAATGATGCGGCAGAAAATAACAGAAAATTCACTCTCGGTAAATTTGCAGAATGCTTCAACGTAAAAAATCAATTTACATTCTATCACGACGTTTTGGGCAGACGCTGCAAAGTTGATACTCACTGGGCAAACCCCGTTCAGAACGAATACAGATGCAGACTTGAAAGAAATTACGAAGAAAACTTCCACAAGAGTATACAAGAGGGTTACGGTCTGAACCTTATGGATACATTCAGATTTATCATGGAACAAAGAGGTCTGGATAAAACAATGCCTGCTTTATTTAATAAAGTAAAAGCTTTCGCAGAATACCTCGCTGAAAAAGGCGGAATTTATACAAGAGAACAAGCCGACGAAATTGAAGCAAAAGAAGGCTATCATAAAATTGCATAGTTAACCGCAAAAATTAAACGAGCATAGATTTTAAGACAAGATTACATCAATAGTATGGTGTAATTTTGTGCTTTAATGCCTTTTATTTTCAAAATATGTGATAGAATGTATTAACAAAACAGACAAGAGAGATTTTGAAGTGAAAAAATTAAGAGTTTTAACAGTATTCGGAACACGTCCCGAAGCAATAAAAATGGCTCCTTTAATAAAGGAATTTGAAAAATATCCTGACGAAATCGAAAGTATCGTATGCGTAACTGCCCAGCACAGAGAAATGCTCGATTCGGTTTTAAATCTTTTTGAAATAAAACCCGATTATGATTTAAACATAATGAAAAAAAATCAAAATCTCTGGAGTATTACAACAGATGTTTTGTTAAAAACAAAGGAAGTGTATGAACAGGCAAAACCGGATATAGTTTTGGTTCATGGAGATACAACAACTTCTATGGCGGCAGCTCTTTCAGCTTTTTATTCAAAAATACCCGCAGGACATATTGAGGCTGGGTTGAGAACTTTTGATAAATACAACCCTTTTCCAGAAGAAATAAACAGAGTTTTTGCAGATGCGGTATGCACTTTTCATTTTGCCCCTACTGATACTTCGGTTAATAATCTTAAAAATTCACAAATTCCGGCGGAGCATATCTATAAGACAGGTAATACCGTAATTGACGCTCTTTTATACATTGTAAACAACAAAGAAGCTGATATTTCTCACCTGAACATTGATAAATCAAAAAGATTAGTTCTTGTAACAGCTCACCGGAGAGAAAATTTTGGTGAGCCAATAAAAAATATTTGTAAATCATTGCTTTATCTTGCTGAAAAAAATCCCGATATACAAATTTTATACCCCGTACACCCAAATCCCAATATAAAAGATACTGTATATGAAATTTTGGATGGACATGACAGAATAATACTCGCAGAACCTCAGGAATATGCTGAATTTTCAACTTTAATGAAAAAAAGTTATCTTATTCTGACCGATTCGGGCGGAGTACAGGAGGAAGCACCCTCTCTGGGAAAACCCGTTCTGGTTTTGAGAGAAGCAACCGAGCGTCCCGAAGCTGTTGAATACGGTACTGTTAAGCTCGTCGGAACAAATCCCGAAAAGATAATTTACGAAACCCAAAAATTAATGGACGACGAAAATGAGTACAAAAAAATGTCCGAAGCAATAAACCCTTACGGCGACGGCAAAGCAGCAGAAAGAACTGTTAAGATATTAAAAGATATTTTTTGCAGTTAAAAAGCGGGTTATAACCCGCTTTTACAATATATTTGAATTATATTAAAATTTTTTCGGTGAAACTCCGTTTTTCCAGTTTTCTTCGATTTTTTCAAGTGATAATCCCTTTGTTTCGGGAACAAAGAATATAATGAATATCACTGAAATAACGCATATTATACCGAATGCGGCAAAGGTTTTTCCAATACCGAAATTTTGTGTCATTACGGGATAAATAGCATTTATTATAATGTTCAAAATAAAGTTTGTTGCGACAGGGAATGTCATAAGAACACCTTTTGCTTCAAGCGGAAAGATTTCCGAAACGAGAACCCATGCAACAGGTCCCAAAGAATAAGCAAACGAACAAATAAATCCTATTATGGAAAGAACCGAAAGCCATTTTGACCAGTCGCCCAATGAAGAGGAACAGATATTAGCAAAAGCAAACAGGAACATGCTCAACCCCATAATTACGGCACCTGAAAGAAGAAGAGGTTTTCTCCCTGCTCTGTCGCTCAGATACATTGCAACAAAAGTCATTAAGAAGTTTACCAATCCGATTAAAACAGTTATTTTCATAGCTGCCGACGGGTCGTCAAAGCCTGCGCTTTGAAAGATTTTAGGTGCATAACAGATAATAACATTAATACCTGTACAGATTTGGGCAAACATTATACCGATTGCAATAAATAACGGCATAAACATCCATTTTTGAATTACTGCTTTTTGAGTTTTCTGACCGACGGATGATTTGATTTCATTAATTTGTTTTTCCGTTTCCTCAGAATTTTCTATTTTTGCAAAGACACCTCTTGCCTCATCTTCTCTGCCTTTAAGCATAAGCCATCTCGGAGATTCGGGCAAAAATTTATAAAGTATCAGTAATATAATTGCAGGAACTGCACCCGCAAGGAACATTGCTCTCCAGCTTGCAGACGAAGAGAAGATAAAGCCTACCAGATAAGCAATTAATATACCGATAGTAAAAGATAATTGATAGAGAGAAGCAAAGAGTCCTCTCGACTTTTGCGGGGAAATTTCCGATAAATACATCGGAACTATCGCATTTGCAACACCGCATGCAAATCCGTTTATAATTCTTGCACCGATAAGCATGTTTATATCAACGGAATTTGAACAGCATATACAGCCGATTAGATATACCAGACCGATTAAGCCGAGAAGTTTTTTCCGTCCTATTCTGTCGGCGAGAAACCCGTTCATGAAAGCGCCCAGAAAACATCCAACCATAACTATTGCAACGAGATATCCCTGCAATTTTGCGCTCAGATTCCATTCATCAATAATGAAAAGCTGAGCACCCGAAATAATTCCCATTTCGTATCCCGCAATCAGTCCTCCGAAAGAACCTGCGATTGCAATGATAATCAAATTAATTAAACTTTTTTTATCCATAAAATACCTTTCACTCATTACTGATTATAATTTGAAAAATATTTTAAATTGTCACAATCAGACTATTTTTGTCCGCTTATTTTACAAAATTTTATATTTCTCCCTCTAAAATGATTTTTTTAAAAATATCATTATCATTTTTAATATAGACTTTCGGGAGATTAAATATGACAGCAATTATTCACTTTACACTTTTAACAACATTTATTCTGTTCGGAATTTACTCATCATTAACAAATCCGACAGGACTGAGCGACAATCTTTATTTTAACAAATAAAAATTACATTTCCGCAAGCACTTCGGGCAGAGATAATGCCAAAAGTTCGCTGAATTTTTCGGGATTTTGCATACTTATAAACTTAAGATTTAAAACATCTTTAGGAGCATGCGTATACATTTTTTGAAGTTCTTCATTTGCTCTTTCGGTGAAGTTTTCCATAACTTTAGGGGGAACAGGACGATTTTTGCCAACCGTTTTTGTATACGAAGATAATCCTATTCTTGCGAGTTCTTCAATTCCGTACGTAGCAAGCGTCAATTTTACAAAAGTTTTCGGATCGATTTGTTCGGTAGCCCATTTTCCTGTACGGGCATATTCTGCAACAAAAGCGGTAGTCAGCTCAATTCCGAGAGTTCTTGCAACGTTCAATGCTCCGTTTGCAACTTTTGAACCGGTAGCAGCCATCGGTATAACTTCATACAATGCAGAACCAACCATATATTCCGCACCTGTAATGGCAGCATCTTTTATTATGATTCCGACTTCTTTTTTGGATAAGTCAATCTTGTTGTCGGTATTATTTGTCATCATTTCGGAAACATCAAGTCCGATATTTCCGACAACAGACATGCCCGAACCCATAAGTATCGGATACGCAGTTCCGGAAGTAGCAATCGTCGCCCCTATTGTTGCCGCAAGGAGTGAATCTCTCACAAGAACAGCACCGACCTGCTGGCTTCTTACATATTTATCTACTCTCTTTATTATGTTGTTTTCAGAGCCGAATGCTTTTGTATAAGCTTCATCATATTCCTTTTGGAGTTCTTTTTCGGTTTGTCCGCCCTGAATACTCTTTGCTGTTTCTTTTGATGTGGTAATTAATTGTTTTGCTATTTGTACATATACTTTTACTTGCTCTTCTGTCGTCGCAGCGGCAAAATTTTCATTCTGTTCGGCAGCCAATTTCTTCAAATTCTTTTCTCCGCCAACCATTGAAGATAAATTTCTTTTGAATTCCCCGAATTTTACACGTGATTCTTCAAATCTTCTGTGTGCGGTATCCGATAATCTGTCAGGACTTAAATAATCTGCTTTTTTTTCAAAATAAGAAACATAAGAGCCTAATTTTTTATTTGTTTCAAGGGCAATTTTACTGCTTACCTGAATTAAATCATTCTTTTCTGATATTTTTTTGAAATTATCAATTGCATCTTTATTAAAATCAATACCGAAATTTTCTTTAAATTTTGCCCTAAAATTACCTGATTTTGCAGCCTTGTCAAGGTTTTGAACAGTTTTATCAAATTCATTCAAATCACGGCTTACAACAGTTGCACGGTTTTTAGAACCCCATAAAGCGGAAATTTTATCTGCAAGTTTTCCGCTCCAGCCGTCAAGTGCAACCTGTTTATCAAAAGTGGTTTTTGCTTTGTCATGTAATGTTATTAATGTGCTTATGGTATCTGAAAATTCTTCTCTTACTTCAACCTGAGCAGGTTTTACATTAATCTCTCCAAATGTGGTACGTTCAAAAGTGTCAGGCACCTGTACACCCGTATAAGCCTGACGCATTACGGGGCGGTTCTGAACCAAAACACTATTAGTATTAATATTTACTGCGTTAATTTTCACAAAAAATAAACCATTACCACATTACATCATGTTTAACACCCATAAATAAAATATTTGCCAATTTTAATGTTATTTGTAAACAATTGTTTATAATTATTTACAATCTTTTTAATTTAATATTGTTTATATAAATTATGAATATTTTTTGTCGGAAAATTTATTAATCCCAAAAAGGTACCGATTACCCATACCGCACAGAAACAACAAAAAGAAAAGAAGAAAATAAAAAAGCCCGAAAGTTTTTTGTCTTTAAGTTTTAAAGCTTCTTTTACGGATTCGGCAAAAAAAATTATTATTACTGATAAAGGTAAAACAAGAAGAAAATACGGATTTATTTTTAAATATAAAAACAGCATCCACAGGAAACAAAACATAAGTATTCCAAACAGTGGCAAAAATTGAATAATTGATTGTTTTAAATTTTTAACCGGTTGTTTTTTTATACACATATTCGCATAATAATAACCCATGCAATATATTTTTCGGAAAAAAGAGTACATAGTGCATTCCCTGTGAAAAACGCTTACATTTGGAACAAATCTTATTTTGTACCCGTTTTTTATTAATCTTTCGGAAAATTCGTTATCTTCCGCAATATAGATGTTTTCATCCATTCCGTTCAGATTTTCATAATCGGATTTTCTCATAATCACATTTGAGGTCATAAATTCTGTGGAGTCTTGTTCCTGTGAATTATGATTAATTATTTTGCACCATTCTTTATGGGTAAATAAACGGTTAAATCTTATTTTTCTCAGACATATTTGAATAAAATTATCTTCGGGTGGATTAAATTGGCAGCCGGTTACAGCACTGTATTCCAAATTGGTTTCCAAAAAGGAAAGAGCATTTTCCAACCAATTTTTATCCGGATATGCATCAGAATCAATCATTGCAATATATTTTGTTTGGGATATTTTTACACCCTGATTTCTTTTTGCTGATATATTTAAGTTTTCGGATTTTAAAACAATAATATTATCGTCCGTTATTTTGCAATTTCCGGTATCATCAAGGACTAATATTATTTTTACGGTTTTGTATAGTTCTCTGATTTTTTCAATGCAGATATTTACAAGATAATCAACTGTTCTTGCGGGAATAATTATGGTTACAAGGTCGGAAACGGTTTTATCTTCCATGTTTTCTCCGTATTGAGTTTTTGATTATGTGATATATAAGCTCCGGATAATATCTTGGTGATGAAAAAATATTTACAAGCCAGCTGCATTCAAACGTACAAAAGCATTTTGTCTTTAGTATTTCTTCTTTGATTTGGTTTGCATTTATACTGTTCCATGCTTCCATAAAATTATAACAATAATCTTTTAAGCTGCCTATCCTTTTATTTAATATTTCACAGGGAGATATATCGCCGTTATGGTATATTATTCCGAATAAACTTCCTGCCGCACAGGGCGAGATATATTTGTTTTCGTCAAAAGTTTTTATAATATAACGCCATAACATTTTATTTTTTGCATTAAGCAAAATTGATGTAAGAGAATTGTTTTCATATCCTTTTAATTTTCCGCAATCAAAATCTTTATCAAGCTGATTTTGAATTTTTTTGTAAACATCGGACATTTCTTGTCTTGTTTTAAAATCAATATTTTCTGCTTTTTCTCCCCTTATCATCGTACAGTTTATGTTTTGAACCTTAAGTTCATCTCTCATATATTTATATGTTTCAAAAGCTGTTTCGTACGTGTCGGGAGTGATTGTAAGCTGAAGCGTTAAATTGAATTTATTACCATAACTCTTGATTATTTTGCATGATTCAATGATATTTTCGTGCAGATTGGGTAATTTTCTGTATTCCGAATGCTTTTCACCTATAAAATCATAAGAAATAAAAAAAGAAACGGGAATATTTTCCGAACCTGCCTTTTTTGCAAAATCTTCAATTCTGTTTGGCAAACTTCCGTTTGTTGTCACAACAACGGACTGTGCGGCTGAATTTTTGTACCAGATATCCGCAATTTCAAATAAATCCTGTCTTAAAAACGTTTCTCCTCCCGTTAAAGATATATTTCTTAAACATTTTCCGCTTGTAGAAGCTATTTTTTCTGTCTGCTCAGGTGTTAATTCGTCTTTTTCGGTTTTGAAATCGACAAAACAGTGAGGACATTTTGCATTGCATCTTTGTGTTACAAACTGAGTCAGGAAAACGGGTTCTTTATGAGAAACCAAAGCATTATATAATTCAGGTATTATTTTTTGCTTTTTTGACATCAGAATTCCTTTTAAATTTAATATTACTATTTTTATTGAAAATTGATAAATCGTCAATTTTTAAATTATAAGATTTTGATTTTTGGCATGTTTTATTGTAGTATTCTCTTAATATCGTATATTAAGGGTTTGATAAATTGATATGAGTGAAAATAAGTATTATTTCTGTGATGAGTTAAATAACGTGCTTTCTTGTTTTCATGATAAAATAATGTCCTGTTGTTCCGGACAGTCCTGTCCGACATATATCAGAGGGTATAAAGGCGAGAAAATCAAATGGGACTTTTTCTGGAAGAAAAAAGAAGAAGCTTTCAGTCTTTTAAATGATGATAACATTGATTATTCTCCTTGTAAGGGGTGCTATTTTCTCAGAGAAAGAAAAATAAATGATGTTATTTCTCCGAAATTTAAATTTATTAATATCAGTAATTGGACTCATTGTAATTGCGGGTGTGTTTATTGTGCAAGAATACCCTCTTCAAAAGGCAAAATAGATACAAAACCGAGAAGAAGCGAATATTATGACATGCTTCCTTTTTTAAAACAGCTTTATCAGCAGGAACTTTTAGACAGAAAAGAACTTTTTGTTAATATTCAGGGCGGAGATATTTCGGTTTTAAAAGAATTTGAACCCGTGGTCAGAGAATGTTTAAAACAGGGTGCAAGAGAATTCTATATTCTTTCAAATAACATAAAATATCAGCCCATTATAAAAGAATTAATAGAAGCGGATAAAACCACTTTCGTTACTTCGTTGGATTGCGGAAACAGAGATTTGTACCGCAAACTTAAAAGAGTGGATAAATTTAACGATTCGGTTGAAAACCTTAAAAAATATGTTTCGGGTAATCACCCCGAAAGAGTTGTTGTAAAATACATTGTTATAAGGAATTTTAACGATAACACCGAATCTATTACCGAATTTATTAATCTTATGTCGGATATAGGAATACGAAATGTTGATTTTATGCTCGACAATAAGTATATCAACGATACCAATATGGGTACAATTCCATCCCCCCCGTCTTATTATAAGGATTTGTATCTGCATTTCAAAAATTTGTGTGAAGAAAAAAACCTTAAACTTTTGGTATGGGATAAATTAAGAGATTTAATCAATAATCAGATGTTAAAAGAATAATACATTAAAAAAGAGCCTTTTGGCTCTTTCTAAATATAAAATTAAAAGATAATATCCGGTAACGGACGGATTTTATTTCTCTTCACCCTCATTTTCCGGAACCCTGCCAAACAATGTATCATACACTTCAGTTCCTTTTGCAGCTGCCCATTTTAAAGACTGAATGATATCTTTTGCTGTTGTCTGAAAAAATCCTGTTTCGGAATTATATTGAGCACCTACTTTTACAGTTGCATCATTGTTGCTTTTATTAATCAAAAAATATCTTTCTTCGGGTGATGTAAATTCATTATCAGTAACAGTTGCCTTTTGGAGTTCTATAACATCCCCCTGATTATGTTTGTCCATTTTCTTCAGTGCGGATTTAAATTCCCTGAGTTCTTTTTCATTCATGGAATTTACTAATACATTTACTTCTTCGTTATTTTTTAATTTTGCACCAAAGCTCGGTACAGTTGCTTGTATCGCTTTAATTTCCATGAATAAACCCTTTCATCATCACACTTACTTTTTTATTAAATTCTCTGAAAATAAAAATTGCCCCGTTGTATTTGATTTTTAAAACTTATTTTTTTGTAAAATGCTCAAAGCCAATGAATACAAGAAAAATAAAAAATATTTATGTTTACAAAAATTAATAAAAGAATTACAAAAAAGTTAAGAATTTACAAAAAATAACTTTCAGTAATCGCCCTCAAATTTAAATCCGTAATCTGGGAGATAATATCCTCTTTGTTTACATAAACAAGACCGCCCAAAGAACTCAAAGCCGCCACACCGTCACAAATTATTGTCTGGTTTTCGGTTTCGTAAATCATTTCGACAATATCATGGACAGCCTCTTTTATATTAAAGTCTTTTATAATTTGGAGAGCAGAATGCTGTCTTTTTTCGGATTTTGAAAGTTCACCGGACACTTCGGATTCCTGAAGAGTCCAGAAATCGGCATTAAATGAATTTAAAAGCTTACTGACCGCTTTAATCTCGTCCTTTGTACTTTTATCTTCGTCAAAAGTATACTCATCATTTTCAACAAACATATTAAATTTTTGCTTTGCTTTCAACAGGATAACCGCAACCTGAGAGGAATTTTCCTTAAAGTTATTTTTTGCAAGCATACTCAGAGTATCATATATTTCAAAACAGAAGATATCCGAAAGCGGTAATATTTCGCCGAGTCCCGAAAGAAGATAATTCAATACATCAAGTCCGTATTCGGTATTTTCATTCAAAATTTCGGTAACAGGCATTAAATACGCAATTTTCCCCGCAATATTTTCGGGCATTTTAGAGTTATGCAAAGTTTCAATCAGGAGGCTTAAATCCGGATTGTCACCGTATGACATGAAAAAGTTCAGAGCTTTAAGCTTCAAAAAATCATCATCGGAGTTCAGATACTCAAGAGCCGTATTATAAGAATTTTTGTCTTCAATTGCCCCCAAGGCCGCAGCACAAGCCGAAGCAAGATATTCATTTTCATCAAACGCAAATTTTGAAAACTCACTTGCAAGAGATGGTTCGGGCATAAATTCAAAACACCTTGCAATATAAATTTTCCCTGATGTTTCGGAATTTTCAAACATAAATTTCAGATTTTGTTTAATGTTTTCATCAGCATAACGTGCAATAATTTCCGCAAAGACGTAATCGTAGTCGGAACTGTAACAGTCAAAAAATTTAAACAGATTTTTGTAATTTTCTTTATTTACAACCTTATCAATACGTTTTGCAACGTTGTCTTTGACAAACTGAAAAAGATAATCGGAAGTTTTGACCAACTCTTCATACATTTCTGTATCAGAATTATTTACCATTTCAAAAGCTGCGGCAAGAGCTTTGCTTTCATCCTTTGACGTTAAATCTTTGACTTTTTGTTTTACTTCTTCCATAGCAAAAATATTATATCATTTTAAAAGCAAAGATTAAAGAGGCAGAACTGGAAAAAAAAGAAAATATCTTGACTGGGAGAAAAACAAATTAATATAATGAAATTATGAGAAACAATTTATCAAAAGATGAAATAATTGATTTGTTGTCAGATGACGGAAAATCAGCAGAATTATACAAATTTGCGGATGAAACAAGGAAAAAATTTGTCGGTGACGAAATACACCTGAGAGGTTTAATCGAATTTTCAAATATTTGCAAACGTCAGTGCAAATACTGCGGACTGCGGTCGGAAAACAAGAAAACAGACAGATACAGACTTTCAAAAGAAGAGATTTTGAAGTATGCGTCTAATGCGGTAAAAATGGGTTACAGAACACTCGTGCTTCAATCGGGAGAGGATGATTTTTTTACCGCCGACAGATTATGCGAAATTATATCCGAAATAAAAAAGCTTGATACCGCCGTAACTTTAAGTATAGGAGAAAAGACTTTTGAGGAATACAAGGCCTTTAAAAAAGCAGGTGCCGACAGATATCTTTTAAGGATAGAAACGACAGATAAAGCCTTATATAAAGAAATGCACCCTAATATGAGTTATGAAAACCGTGCAGAATGCCTGTACAACCTGAAAAGACTCGGATATGAAACAGGAACGGGTTGTCTTGTCGGCATTCCGAACCAGACAATTGCTTCTCTGGCTGAGGATATTCTGTTTTTTAAAGAATTAAATGCTGACATGGTCGGTATAGGACCTTTCATTCCACATCAGGATAACCAGCTAAGTAACGCAAAAGGCGGTGCATTTGAGCTTGCCTTAAAGGTCATGGCAATAACGAGAATACTTTTGAAAGATATTAATATTCCAGCAACAACTGCAATGGAAACAATAAATCCCAACGGACGGATTATTGCGCTTCAAAGCGGTGCAAATGTCGTTATGCCGAATGTGACAGGTACGGAATACCGTGCAAAATACGAAATTTACCCGAACAAAATCTGTATAAACGATTCACCCGATATGTGCAGAGGATGTATTGAAAACAAAATAAAAGCCATAGGGCGTACAATTTCAAAAGATTATGGTTTCAGAAAAAATCACAATTAAAACTTATGGCAGATTTTTAAAATAATTTGTGTCAGAAATGGCTTTTTTTGTGCAGCCTAAGCCATTCATTGCGTCAGAACTGCCATTGCAACCCCAATACACAGAGGGTACCAAAATCTGATTATCTAAATTTATATCAAAACCAAAAGTATCATAGCCAAAAGTATTCGGCTTTTTAAGACCGTTTACATCAACAAAAACGTACATATCATGGGTTGCACCGCCTCTGTTAAAACAAAAAATCATTCCGTCCTGTGCCGTAAAACAATTTTTAAAATAGCTATAAATTTCTGACACGGCACTTGTTTTGTTAAGAGATTTATACTTATCCAAATCAACACAATTTTCTTCACAGGCAACTGAAAAATTACTTTTGAATTTATTTACAAAATCATAGTAAGTTTCAAGTTCCTGAGTTCCCTGCGTATAAAGCACATCACCGTAATTAGCTTTCATCTTTTGAACAGCCTGTGTAGTAACACTGACCGCCTTTTTAAACTGCGAACGCAGTTCATTTCTCTGAAGATTATTTATCATTGTCGGTATGGTCATTGCAGCAACAACACCGATAATAACGAGTGTTATCAAAACTTCTGCAAGGGTAAAGCCGTTTTTAAATATACAAAATTTGTACCTTAAATTTTCCATAATTTAAGTATAACATATTTTAAAAATAAAAACTGGCGCACCACCGCTTCTATTCTATTCTATTAAAAGCCTATGGCTATTGGGTTTTGATGTCAAATATTTTTTGTAAATTTATGTTACTTTTGTTTAACATGTTTTCAAAAAAAATAAAAGCCCGATAACGGGCTTTTATCTGTATTTATTTTTGTTTTAGTTATTCGGCTGCTTCATCTTCCGAAACATCTTCGTTGAGTTCGGCAACTTCCTCTTCGTCGATTGCGTACTCTTCGCCCTCTTCTTCAATTTCTTCCGAAATAAGTTCCGATTTTTCATCTTCTTCAAAATCTTCTTCTTCGGGTTCTTCCTGATAATTAGGCTGAGTTTGTTCCATTGATTCTGCCTGAGAAACACTCTTGATATCAATCTTCCATCCTGTCAGCTTGTGTGCAAGTCTGACATTTTGACCGCCTCTGCCGATAGCAAGGCTCAACTGGTCATCGGGAACAATGACAAGTGCATCTTTTTCGTATTCATCATCGGATAAAATATCAACCGACACAACTCTTGCGGGCGAAAGCGTATTTACAATATATTCAACGGGGTTATCGGAATATCTTACGATATCAATTTTTTCATTTTTCAGTTCTCCGATAATCGTCTGAATTCTTGTTCCTCTCGGTCCAATACAAGCTCCGACGCAATCAACATCGGGGTCTGTACTTGCAACGGCAATTTTTGTTCTGTATCCGGCTTCTCTTGCAATTGATTTAATTTCAACAATTCCGTCCTCAATTTCGGGAACTTCAAGTTCAAAAAGTTCTCTTACAATTTCTGCATGTGCATGGGAAACAATAACCTGCAATTGTTTGGGAGTATCTTTTACATTAAGGACAAACACTCTGATTCTGTTTCCTGATTTATAATATTCTCCGGGGATTTGTTCTTTCGGAGGCATAATTGCTTCAGCCTTACCGATGCTTACAACAACGTTTCTGTTTTCCATACGCTGAATAATACCCGTTACGAGAGTACCTCTTTTATCCATGAATTCGTCAAGAACGAGTTTTCGTTCAGCTTCTCTTATTCTTTGTGTAATAACCTGTTTTGCGGAAAGAGCGGCAATTCTGCCAAAATTTTCGGGGGTTACTTCAATTTTGACTTCATCCTCAAGTTCAACTTCTTCGTCAATTTCTTTTGCATCCTGCAAAGAAATTTCCGTATCGGGGTCAGCAACCGTATCAACGACGACCTTTGTTCTGAAAACACCAATTTCACCTGTTTCTTCATCAAGAATTGCTTCAACGTTTGAAGCATCCTTTGCCCTTATGTGTTTTTTATAAGCAGTAACCATTGCATCGCAAAGTGAAGCAATAATAACTTCTTTACTGATTCCTTTTTCCTTTTCGAGTTCATCACATGCTTCAAACAGCGCTGTACCGATTTTAATCATTTCTTTTCTCCTATATATCAGCTGAATATAATCTTGCGTTTTGTATATTATCTTTCGGAATAGTGACTTCCTTTTTTGTTCCGTACAAAAAGACTGTCAGACCTTTATTTTCGTCAAAATCAATTATTTTGCCCACGAACTGTTTTTCGTAAGTGTCGTCTATACCGTTTTTGAGTTTTAACTGAATATCTTTTCCTGCAAAAATCAAAAATTCTTTATCTGACTTAATTTTTCTTTCCATTCCGGGGGAGCTTATTTCAAGATTGAACTTAAACGGAATAAGCTCATCCAGAAAATCTCCGAGGCTTCTTGACATCCTTTCGCAATCATCCAGAGTAATTTCTCTTTCTTTGGAAAATATATAAATTCTGAGATACCATCTGTGATTTTCTCTTGAAAAATCTATTTCGACAGGGATAAAATTAAATCTCATAGCAGTATTTTCAACAAGCGGAACTAATTTATCAAGAATTTCCTTTTTATTGAAATGTTCTGTTTTTGATACTTCAACTTTATGTTTTTCGTGTTTCATTCCTCAGACCTGTATTATCCAAATAATGCAAATGTAAGAAAAAAAGAAACGGAAAGCCGTTTCTTTTAACAACAATTATATGTTAGCACCAATATTTTTTATTGTAAAACAATTTTGGTCAAAATGTAAGAAATGTTAATAATTCGTGATTTAATCACAGATTTTTGAGTTCTTCCCCGATAAAATCATCAGCAATTTTTCTCAGTTCTTCAAGCCTGTTTTTGTCATTCAGGTACAGATAACCGACGAGAACTTCAAGTTCCGTGGCACTTCTGTGAAGATTTCTGTTAATTCTTCTTCCTGTTTTAATATTTCCCCCTCTTTTTGCAAGTTCGAGTTCTTCACCCGTAAGATAAGGCTTTAAGAATTCAAGCATTTTTGTCTGAAACGAAGCATTAACAAGTGCAACAGTAATTCTGTGAAGATTTTTAAGATTTCCTGTCAGATATATGGTTTTGTTCCTGATGTACAGCTCCCAGCAGGCATCACCGATATGTGCAAAATGTTTTATGTTTAAGTCATTCATTTCTCTATTATAATACTAACAGCAAACTTGAAAAATCTTTTTTATGTGATTTAATCGTTTTTATGAAAATCCTTTTAGTTACTGATTTATACCCGATAGAAAACAGCTCGGAGCCTCAGACAATAAGAGATTTTGCACTGAACTGGAAAAAAGCCGGACACGATGTAGAGGTTATAAGACCTAATTTTTTACTGAACACAATTGTCAGAAAGAGAAAGATTTTTCCGCAAAAAATATTTTACGACAATGACATAAAGGTATATAACGTCAATTATTTTACCCCTTTCTGGTTCAATGTCAGGAATAAACTTCCGAAAAGTTTTCAAATCGGCGACTACGATATTGTTGTGAGCCACATGCCCTGCGGCGCTTTATTTGCTATGAAAGTAGCCGGAAGATGTCTGGCAATACCTTATGTTTGTTCCGTTCATGCTTCGGATTTAAAAGTAATGACGGATAAATTCTATAAATTGTTTTTTGCAAAACCTCTGCTTGCGGCATACAAAAGAGCAGATGCTATCTCCGCAAGGAATTTTACTTTTTCTGAACAAATCAAATCACTTTCCCCTTATGCGGAGAACAAAACTTTTATCGCACCATCAGGCATTCCGCAAGAATTAATAGAACCCGAAGAATTTTTTGAGCAAAAAGTATCTTCAGATTATGAACCTCTCGTCATTTCAACAGTTGCAAAGCTTATTAAAAGAAAAAACGTAGACATTATTATTGAGGCATTAAGCAAAACAAAATTCCAAAATTTTGTTTTGAGAATTATGGGTGACGGCGCCGAAAAACATTACCTCAAACACCTTGCAGAGAAGTATCATCTTGAAGAAAAAGTAATTTTTGAGGGAGAAATTCCCCGTGATGAGGTTTTGGCAAAGCTAAGACTGTCAGACATATTTGTACTTGTCAGTGAAGCCGAAACTTTCGGTGTTGCTTATCTCGAAGCAGCTTCAAGGGCAAATATCGTCATTGCAACCAAAAATGGCGGTGTTGACGGCATCATAAAAGACGGGGAAAACGGTTTTACATGCCCGCCCGATTCCGATAAGCTCGCCGAACTAATCGACAGGATAGTTTCTCTGCCAAAAGAAGAAATCAGACGAATTTTATTTTCTTTAAGAAATACCTTAATTAAGTATGATGACGCCGCCGTGAGCGAAAGATACCTGAATAAAGCTTTCAGTATTATTAATGATAATCAATAACCGATTTGGCTAATGTACAACCATAATATCAAAATTTATAATCCCTAAAAACAGGAGATTTATTTTGATTTTTGATATAAAAAAAGCGCTTAAACCAATAAATTCGTTTTACAACAAGTATTTCGAAAACGGGGAACATACCGAAAGTGAAAACGGTGTCAGTGAAATAATTCATGACATAAAAACCCCCGTATACTCTCAGATACGTGCATGCGAGCTTTTGCTTAAAGGAGTATTCGGAAAGCTTACCCCTGAACAGGAAGAAATAATTTTATCAGTAATCAACTCCAATAAATATATTCTTGATTTGATTAACAATTTATTATTTTTTTCAAAATACAAAAACAATAATTCCGTTTCATACGATAATTTCGATATCAATGAGCTTACATCAGCCTGTATCAAAAAACTTCAGTATATTGCACGGGAAAAAAACTGCATAATAAAAAGTACTTATGAGCGTGAACAAATGCCTGTTTCGGCATATTTTCTCGGCATTAAAAGGGTAATAATAAATTTAATATCAAATGCGGTTAATTATTCTGATGAAAACAGCGTTATTACTGTTATTACAACCATCAAAGAAAATTATTGCGAATTATCCGTAATAAACCACGGCAGACTCATTGATTTCAAAGAAAAAAAAGAATTGTTTAAAAAATATAACAGCATTGAAAACAGAGGATTCGGACTTGGTTTGTATATTTCGGATTTGATTTTGAAAAAACATAAAACAAAGATAGAAATTGAATCAAATCCCGAAACAGGAAATAAATTTTCTTTTAAGCTGAAACTAAGCAAAACATTCTCATTAACTTAAAATTCAGTACTTTTAATAGTATAAACGCCAAGCATACACTGCGATACTTTAAGATTTTCCGACACTGTTTTTAATCAAATATTTTTTGTTCCTGACACCATTGAACGTAATAACAGAATGAACAATCGGGTTTTTGAGGTTTATCAAACTCAAAATTATTGATTTTTTTGACAATATCAATAAAATCTTTTGCGATTTTTTCACATTCTTCATCTGTCAGTGCATCAACATAAATTTCGTTTTCTGAAGCTTCATCATTTATTTCCGGATAAATAAAGCAAACTCTGTCTACCTTTTTACCGTGTTTTTGAAGAAGGTATTTATACAATCCCATCTGATAATAATAATCCTGATGTGTTCCTTTTGGCTCAATTTCCTTATTATTATCTCCGCTCTTGTAGTCGTAAACAATACATTTGCCGTTACTGTCGGTATCGGTTCTGTCCGTTTTGCCGTAAAATTCAATTTCGCCCAATTCGTCATCGGTAATTTTAAAAGTATGCCCCTGTTCAAGTTCAAAAACAGTTGTAGCAGGGTCTGCGAGGCTTTTGAATTTCTCATAATAGTTGTTAAAAAGTTTTATTCCCCTGTTTTTTTGATTTTCAAAATGTTCAAATGTAAGTTTTGTCATTTCTTCTTCAAAAATTAATAAAACTTCAGAAATTTCGGGATATTTATTGTTTGTCTGAGCATATTCCAAAACTTTTCTGAAAGTTTCGTGCATAGCGGTTCCGAAATTCGGATTATCATTGCTTCCTGCCTCAGAGATATCATTATTTAGTTTTAGTATGTATCTGTAAAAATATTGCATCGGACACTTCATATAAACATTCAGCGAACTCGGGGAATGTTTTTTAGGCAGTGTTGTTTTTTCAAATTCTTTATAATTGTAGTTACAAAGACTCGGAATATATTCGGGAAAGTCCTCAACCAATTTGGAACTCAACGCATATTCACCATTTGACAGCTTAATATCCTGCATTTTTTGTACAGCATTTTTTATATACCAGGCAGGATTTACCGTTTTTTTGGAACAAGAGAGGTACAGTCCGTGTTTTGCTCTTGTAACTCCTACATAAAGGAGTTTTATATCATCCAGAAATTTTTTCTCTTCTATTTTTTCTTTCATACTTTCAAAAGTTTCATTTTCATTTGATGACGAAGGTATTTTTTCCGGAATAAGATTATTTTTACTGATATCTGAATCTTCCCATTTTCCCCTGTGCAAATTAGGCATAAACACGTATTCAAATTCTCTTCCTTTTGAAGAGTGATAGGTTGATAACTGAACGGCGTTAACCGGTTTATCATCCTGTTCCGTTGTAATTTGTGAATCTGATATCATAATATTTGTAATATATTCTACAAAATGGCTGAAACTTCTTTCTTTGTCTTTATGAACCGAGAAGAAACTGTCTGCTTCGTTTATTAACTGATTTATACCTTTTATATTTTCGGCTCTGTTTATTTCATTGCTGAAATAATAATCAAAAATTCCTGTTTTTGAGCCTATTTCAAGTATAGAATTTTTATAATTTTCACTTACTATAAAATTTCTTAAATATTCATAAGTTTTTATAAATTTTTCTATTTTGTCGGGTTCTTTGAAAATATCGCTTTTTGTTTCTTCGGTTTTGTCAAGAATTTGTTTGATATCCTCTATAAACGAATTGCTGTCCGTTTTTAAAACTGCGTATATTTGTTTTTTTAATTTGTCGTTTGGCAGCGATTCTTTTAATAAATTCTTCATGTTTTCTATAAGAGAAAAACTATTATTTCTGCATTTCTGTTTCAGGACGAAAAAATCTTCCGGATTGATATGAAAAGGTTTCATCAAAAGGTATGCAAACATTTTATCAGAGTATTCAGAGGGAGAAATCAGAAATTGCATATAAGTAATCAGTGTAATTACGGAATTTATACTGAATATATTTTTTCCTTTTGCAAACTCAACACAAATTCCTTTTGCTTTAAGGTAAGTTTCATACTCATAAAGTTCTTCGTTATTTCTTGTAAGAATTGCTATTTCGGAAAGTTTTCCGGGAGTTTTGTATTTTGAATTGTTTACATCAATAATTTCAGTAATTCTGTCCACTATTGAGTTTATTTCATTATTTTTAGTGTCATATTGAATATATTCAACACTTTTGTTAAGCGGGTATAACTTTTCGTTTTTCGGTTCTAACTTTTTATTAATACCGAGTTCTCTGAAATCAGGATTGGAACATAATCTTAACGGAATATTTTTCCCGTCGTAGCTGTTATCATGTCTTTTTTCGACTTTGAAGCAGGCAAAATCATCCTGTAAACCTGCTATTGTTTCAGCTGCTTTTAAAATTGCCTCTGTTGAACGGTGATTATCTTTTAAACAGTTTATATTTTCCTTTTTTAAATCAAATTTTTTAATTAAATTTTCAATTGTATCTAAATGCGCCCCCTGAAAAGAAAATATAATCTGGTCATCATCTCCTACAACAAAAAGATTTTCGCAATTTTCACCGAGATGAAAAACAATCTCGTTTTGAGCGGTATTTGTGTCCTGATATTCATCAACAAGAACGAAATCATACATATTTGAAACTTCCCGGAGAATATCTGAATTTTTATCTTCAAATTTATCAAGAACACAGTTAATCATATCGGTGAAATCTATATAGCCGGCAGCCTTCTTTTTCTGCTCGTAAAGTTCGTACAAGCCCCATAATTCTTTCATTTTGGCAATTGATTGTTCAAGATATTCAGCCTGTTTTGGAAGTGTATCCTCAACTTCTTTTTTTATTTTTTTAATTTCATTTTTTAAAGGTGTTATATAAAGTTTTCTGAAATCTCCCTTTTTGGAGAGTTCAGCATATTGATTTTCTAAATCTGCCAACTCTTTTTCTTTTTGGGATATTAATAATTTCTTTTGTGTAATAATATTCGGAATTTCATTTAATCTCGGCATCCAAAGCGGATTTGTTTCAAGATTTTTAAAGAAAGTTTCCTTTTTCATTCTGTTCTTTTTAATTTCATCTATTCCGTCAGAAATCTCTTTTGCGAATTCATAAGGGTTGTTTCGGATATTGTTGTAACCGACAAAATTTTTATCGGAATGAAGTTCATCAATACATTCGTTAATAAGCGTACGCTCATTTGAACCATTTATGGGATTTATATTTTCCAAACCAAATTCGTTCTGAAATCTCTGGATTATATCAAGACAAAATCCGTGGAAAGTAAAAACATTAACGGGATATTCTCCTCCCGCACGCTCTCTCATTTCTCTTGCCGCAGCTTCGGTAAATGTTAAACAGAGAATTTTTTCGGGGAGAATGTGTTCGTTTTCAATAAGATACTGTATTTTTCTTGAAATAGTAAATGTTTTGCCTGTTCCGGGACCTGCAATAACCAAATATTTATCCAGGTTATTTTCAATACATTCTTTTTGTTCCTTATTGGGTTCTCTTACCCCTTTTTCCGTTTCAGCCGAAACTTTCACTATTCAAACTCCTTTTAATATATGCCTTATTTAAAATTTAACACAAAATTATAAATCTTACGAACAGATTATTGCAAAAGGTAAAAGACTCTTGGCAATAAAAAGATATATGCAAATATCAAATTTTCATTTTTGTAAAAAACTGTAAAAATAAAATAATTTTTAAATTTTTTCAGGAAAAAGAGCAAAAATTATACAAAAAAACTGCATTTTTTGCCAAAAATACCGGTTTTTATCCAAAAATCCGCAAAAAATTACAAAAACAAAATAAAAAATTTGATTTTTATGAAACTTAACAACTTTAAAAAATTGACTGTCAAAAATTCAGGTATAAAAATTATCTTATGTGCAGAATAGGTTCAATTAAATCAAAAAGATATATTCATCCGTCACTGGCATTAAAATTAATGCGTTCTCAGCAAAAGGGACACGATAATTCGGGTTTTGCATTTATTATGCAGGATTTGGGCGGTATTTTTGAGAATTATAAAGATTTACCGATTTTATCAATGGCAGTAACTGATGAGGGTATGAAATATGCTGAGGATTTACTTCATCAGACAGGTTTTGTGAGAGTATTTCAATATAATCCGGAAGTTTATCCTGACAGTTCTTTAAAAATCGAAACAATGCCAAATTATGTTTTTGAGGTGTTTCAGTATCCGAAAAACTACAAAAACGCTTCAAGAGAAGAAAAAGAAAATTTGCTTCTCGATACAAGACTGAAATTACGCTCATACCTTGAAAAAAATGAAGAGGGTTTTGTATACTCATTCTGGGAAGACGTTATTTCACTTAAAGAAATCGGAAATCCGAATGATATAGGAAAATATTTTAACCTGTGGAGTGAAGAGGTTAACTTAAAGGCAAAAATCATTACTGCCCAATGCCGTCAAAATACTAATTATGATATTGTTCGTTATGCCGCTCACCCGTTCTTTTTGCAGGGTTATACAACTCTGACAAACGGTGAAAATACCTTTTATGAAAAGAATAAATTAATGCAGCAAAAACTTCACAGAGGCTATATCGGGTTTGAAAGCGACTCTCAATGCTTTTTATACACACTTCATTACGTCCACAAAATTTTAAAATGGCCGTTAAAGTATTATAAGCATGTTTTGACACCATTATCTTTTGACGAAATGGAAAAAAGAGATAACAAAAATGTCCTTGAAAGAATAAAAGCCTCATTATCCAATCTTGAAATCAACGGACCCAACACCACTATCGGTGTTTTGCCGGACGGAACAATGTTTAATGTCATAGATTCCAAGAAATTAAGACCGACAGTTGTTTGCAAAGACGATGATATTGTTGTTATGACATCAGAAGTCTGCGGAGCAAACGAAATCCTGCCTGACAGAGATATCACAAAAGATATTTACACAAACGAGAGAGAACTTGTTGTTGTGGATAACGATTTGAACATACAAAGGATAAGCCAATGACGACAGTAAATATAAACAGTATTTCAAAAGACGACCTGCCCTGGATTATCGAGTATGACAGCGAAAAATGTATGCTTTGCGGTCATTGCGTTGCGGCTTGTTCTTTCGGAGCAATTAAAGTTGATGTTCAAAAGCGGAAAAAAGTTCGTGCAATTTCAAATGAAGAGGGGTTTCAGATTGACGAGGACCAAAAGGCAATTCCCGTAATCAGGCAGGTTATTGACGCACACAATTTTTGCAGAGGGTGCGGAATTTGTACAAAAGTCTGTCCGAACGGAGCAATTAAAGTTACAAGAAACAGAACTGAAATCTTTGGAACAAGATTCAGGGCAAAAACTTCCGAATCAGTTAAAAGAGGAGGGAGAAGCAACCTGCATACCGAAGGAAGAACTCTCGATAAAATAAAAGTCGGCAGAATTTCTCAAATGACAGACCCCTCACTTGATGCACTCCGTCACACTTTCGATTTAAGAACGAATTTAGGAAGAGTTGTAAGTGCGGATAATCTTGATTTTGAGATTGTCAACGGAGAACTTCAGGAAAAACCAAACGAAGATTTACCGGTAAATACTTCCATCTATCCGATAATGTTTTCCGATATGTCAATCGGTGCATTAAGTCCGAGAATGTGGGAGGCAATAGCAATTGCAACCGCTTATCTCAATGAAGTCAAACATATTCCTATAAGAATGGCAACAGGTGAGGGCGGAATACCCGATAAACTTTTACGGTCAAAATATCTTAAATATATGATACTTCAAATAGCATCAGGACATTTTGGCTGGAACAGAATAATAAATTCAATGCCATATATGCAGGAGAATCCGGCAGGAATTTTAATCAAAATCGGTCAGGGTGCAAAACCCGGGGACGGCGGTCTTTTGATGGCTGAAAAAAACGTAAAACTTATTCAGGAAATAAGAGGTGTTCCGAAAGCGGATTTACTTTCGCCTCCTAATCATCAGGGACTTTATTCTATTGAAGAAAGTGTCCAGAAAATGTTTTTATCAATGAACTGCGCTTTCAGGTTTAAAGTTCCGGTTGCAATAAAAGTTGCCGCATCATCAACAAGCGTAAGCGTTTATAACAATCTTCTGCGCGACCCTTATAATATTGTCGGCGGTTTTTTCATAGACGGTCTGCAGGGCGGTACCGGCGCAGCACATGAAATTTCTCTGAATCACACGGGACATCCCATAGTTTCAAAACTGAGAGATTGCTACTTAGCAGCCGTCCATCAGGGAAAACAAGGACAAATTCCGATTTTTGCAGGAGGCGGCATTGGTATGAACGGAAACCTGGCAGCCGATACTTTTAAAATGATTTGCTTGGGTGCATCGGGTGTATTCATCGGCAAATTAATTTTACAAATTGCAGGCTGTGTCGGAAATGACTTCGGCAAATGCAACGGCTGTAATACTGGTAAATGCCCCGTCGGAATAACAACTCAAAATCCGAAATTAATGCAAAGACTTGATGTTGACAGAGTCGCAGAAAATATTGTGAACTACATTTGCGCAACGGATATTGAACTTAAAAAACTACTTGCCCCCGTCGGAAACTCTACTTTACCGATAGGCAGAAGTGATGCACTTGTCTGTGTAGATAAAAATGTGGCTGAAAGGTTAAACATTCAATATGTGTGCTAAAAAAATCGAAACAGTAACAGATAACAAAAGAAAATCAACCCAAACATTGATGAAAGAAATTTGGAGTGCGATAGACGAGGGTGTCACGGATTTTGAAATAAATGCCTGCGGTCAGCACAATATTGGCGGTTCTCTCTGGGCAAAAAACGGCGGGGAATTGAATTTTTACATTACAAACCCCGGTCAGAGAGTGGGTTCAATGGGAGCCAAAGGAACTAATATTTATGTTGAGGGTTCCGCTCCTGCCGATATGGGTTGGCTAAATTCGGGTGCAAAAATTGTCGTAAACGGAGATAGCGGTGATACGACAGGTCATTGCGCAGCTTCGGGCAAAATTTATATTGCAGGAAATGTCGGAACACGTTCGGGCGCATTAATGAAAAAAGACCCTAAGTTTGATGCCCCCGAATTATGGGTATTTAAATCAACAGGCTCATTCTCGTTTGAATTTATGGGTGGAGGGATAGCAGTTATCTGTGGCGTTGACTGCGAAAATATGCCGTCTGTTTTGGGTGACAGAGCCTGTGTCGGAATGGTCGGAGGGATTGTCTATGCAAGAGGTTCTGTTAAAAACCTCTCTGATGATGTCTATCTTCTGGATTTGGATGAAAAAGACAAAGAATTTTTAACTTCGGGATTAAAAACCTACCTATCAGAAATAAAAAAAGAAGAATATTTAATGAATTAACTGATTTTTCAAAATGGCATAAAATTGTTGCCAAAACTTACGAAGAAAGAAAAAAACAAAACAATATATCCCTCAAAACTTTCAGAGTAAACAAATGGTTTGAAGAAATCGGCGGTTCAATATTTTCCGACTTAATTTCAGATGATTTTAAAGCTTGCGATTTGGTTCAGACAGGCTCATCAAGACTAAGAAAACCAAACTGGAAAAATTATGCCTATTCCGCCCCATGTGAGTATAATTGTCCTATAAAAATTCCGACACAAAAAAGATTTTCACTTTTGAGAAAGGGCGAAATCAAAAAGGCTCTGGAGCTCGTTTTAGAATACAGTCCTTTTCCTGCAAGTGTCTGCGGTCAGGTTTGTCCGAATTTATGCCTTACAAACTGTTCAAGAGCGGCTTTTGACGAGCCTATGGACATAAAAATGCTCGGTTCATTATCAAAAGACATAAAGGTAAAACCTGTTAAAATCACCCAAAAACAAAAAATAGCGATAATCGGCTCGGGTGTTTCCGGAATTTCTGCCGCATGGCAATTATCAAGAAAAGGCTATGAAGTCGAAATTTTTGAACAGGACAGCAAAATCGGCGGTAAACTCTCTCAGGTTATTCCAGAAGAAAGACTTCACAAGGAAATTTTGGAAACAGAACTTGAAAGGTTTAAAAAAACAGGCGTAAAAATTCACACCTCAACAAAAGTTACTAATGAATTATTTAATAAAATTGAAACTGAATTTGATGCCGTAATTATTGCAATAGGTGGTCACAACCCCGTCGTAATTCCTTTTGAGGGTTATGAAAGACTTATAAAAGGCTTAAACTTTTTAAAAGAAGCCAAAAAAGGCAAAAAGTATAATCTGGGTAAGAAAGTTGTCGTAATAGGTGCTGGAAATGCTGCAATGGACGTGATAACAGAAGTTTACAAACAAGGCGGAGTTGAAGAAGTTACCGCAATAGACATTCAGGAACCATCTGCCTTTGAAAAGGAAATAAAAGCAGCAGAAAAACTCGGCGCAAAAATATTGTATCCCTGCTTTACCCAAAAAATTACAGAAAAAGGAGTTTATCTCAAAGACGGAAGATTTTTAGAAGCCGACAGCGTTATTATTTCCGTGGGTGACAGACCTATTTTTGACTTTTTAAACAAAGAATATTTAGATGAAAAATCGAGAATTCAGATTAATGAATTCATGCAAACTCAAAACAGTAAAGTATTTTCAATCGGCGACAGCATAAAACCAGGATTATTTACAAATGCAATAGCAGACGGTAAACACGCCGCAGAAAATATTATAAAATTTTTAAACAACAAACCTTTGACTCCGGTTAAAGAAAAGGATTTAATTCCGTCAAAAAGAATAAAATCAGAATATTACGAATGCTACAATTCGACCTGCGACAACGAACAAAACAGATGTATGTCCTGCGGATATTGCAGAGATTGCGGCTTGTGCCGTCAAAGTTGCCCTCAAAACGCAATTTCAAGAATTGAAGATGAAAACGGCAAGTTTGAATACGTGTCCGATTCGGAAAAATGTATCGGCTGCGGAATTTGTGAGGGTCTTTGTCCCTGCGGTATCTGGGAAATGGAAGATAATAAGTAAATAAATGACGTATTAAAAATTTTCAAAACTCAGGAAAATTATTGAACTTATTGTCTGTACCACAACTTAAAATCAAAAATATCATCATATAACCGTCAGGTTTATTTTCAGTCAGCTATCCTGGTGCCGGAAGCTTGTTTCTTGTTGTAAAAAATTTTATTACGAATTCTTTAGATAAATTTTCTAAAAATTATTAAATTCTTGTAAACACAATTTTATTTGGGTATAATTTAAAACATAACAAAGGAAAATAAAAGTGGGTTATCGTTTATTATCAAAAAAATTATTATGTACAAATCAATATGAATATGTTATTGAAGCACCTTTTGTCACAAGGAATGCAAAGGCGGGACAATTCGTAATACTTCGTGTGGAAGAAAACGGTGAACGTTTTCCTCTGACAATTGCCGATGTTGATGCCAAAAAAGGTGAATTAACAGTTGTATTTATGGCAGTCGGATATTCGACAACAAAACTTGCTGAACTTGAGCCGGGTGATGAAATTGTTGACGTAACAGGACCTTTGGGCAGACCGACTCATATAGAAAAATACGGCACGGTTGTTTGTATTGCCGGCGGTTACGGTGCTGCACCATGTTACCTTATTTCAAAAGCATTCAAAGATGCGGGTAACAAAGTTTATATGATTTCGGGTGCAAGAAACAAAGACCTGATTTTCTGGCAGGATAAAATGAAATCGGCTTCTACTGAGCTTTTCATAACAACCGATGACGGTTCTTTGGGCATAAAAGGTTTCGGAACACAGGTTTTAAAAGACCTTATGCAAAAAGAAAAAATAGATTACGTAATTGCAGTAGGTCCTATGCCAATGATGAAAGCAGTTGCGGATTTAACAAGAGAATCTGGGATTAAAACCGAAGCCAGCATGAATCCGATTATGGTCGACGGGACAGGAATGTGCGGAGCCTGCAGAGTTACTGTCGGCGGAAAAGTTAAGTTTGCCTGCGTGGACGGTCCCGATTTTGATGCGCACCAGATTGATTTTGACGAAGTTATTAACAGAAGCAAAATTTATAAAACTGAAGAACGTAAAAGACATGAAGATTGTAATTTATTAAAGCAGCAGGGGGGTAAAAATGCTTAATAAACCCGGAAGATACGTAGAAAAGAGGAAGGATAAAGAGGGCGGTACTCCCGGTTGTCCTTTGCTGTCTATGGGTTCAGACACAGATAAGTTGTGTATGCAGGAAAACTGCGCATGGTATGTAAAAAGCTACAAGGTTTGTTCCGTATATTTATTGGGACACAATGCGGCTGTCGATATCAAAATTAAACAGCAGGCTCAAAAAAGATAATTTTTACAAATTATTATAAAAGTCCGTATTTACGACCTTTATCAGGTTGTGATACGGACTTTGATTTTTTATTATCTTATTTTACCGTACGTTGATAAAAGTGTTTTTACATCATTTACGGGTATTGCAAAACCTATACCTATATTTGAACGGTTATTATCAGGATTGTAAATAGACTGGCTTATTCCTATCACTTCCCCGTCCGCATTGACAATCGGTCCCCCTGAACTTCCGGGATTTATTGCAGCATCTGTCTGAATTTTATTTTTTACATAGTCTATTCTTGAAATTATACCCGTCGTGAGAGTTCCGCTGAAGCCGAACGGATTGCCTATTGCAAGGACTTTTTGCCCGACCTTTAACATTGAAGAATCGCCAAGTTTTGCAGGAACTGTTTTCTTTTTAATTTTTATAAGCATTAAATCGCTTTTATCCTTTGGTTTATAAAGTATCTTTGCTTTATAACTTGCTCCGTCAGACATTTTTACCTCAATATTTGAACCTTCTTCAATAACATGAGAACTCGTCAGTATTTCACCCGCCGAACCGACAACAATACCTGTTCCTGTAGAAACCTCATCATCTTTCACCGCTTCAATAAACACTATCGACGGATTTATTTTTTCGTAGACTGTAACATTAATAAGTTCATCGGGAGAATAGTTCACAGCATTGGCAATCCCCGTTTCAAAACCCAAAATACATGACAATACAAAACATAAAATAAACTTTTTCAATTTTGTCACCTCTCCTGCTTACATTTATATTGTAAAGTTTTATTAACAATTGTTAATCCGACAAGAGGTAATCCGAACGATATATTAAAAACTATCTGAAAAAGAAAATAACAAACTGGCAATAAAAAAGAAAAAGTTTTATAATCAAAGAACGGTTTTTTAAAGGAGATTATAATGAGTTATTGTATAGTAAACTGTACCACCTCAAGCAAAGGTAATGCCCTTGAAATTGCATCTTTTTTAATTGAAAGTAAACTTGCTGCCTGTGTAAACATTGTTCCGAATGTTGTTTCCGTATACAAATGGGAAGGTAAAGTCGTCGAGGGACAAGAGTTTTTACTCGTTATAAAGACAAAGAAAAGACTTTTCGGAAAGTTAGAAAAAGCAATTCGCGAAAGACACGAATACGAACTTCCCGAAATAGTTGCAATGCCTATAATTGCAGGTAACAAAGATTATCTCAGATGGCTCAGACAAGAAACTGTATAAATAAAAAGAAATTTATTAAATATTTAAAAAGTCTCGGAATTGATGTACACAGCAACACAAAAGCGAGAGGACATCATGGTTTTTGCACGGGCAGAAGAATTGACGTTGCAAAAAATTTAGATAATGCTGCCGCAGGCAGTGTACTTTTACACGAATTTGCACACTATATCCATTTTAAACTTGAACCGTCTTTGTTCAGAAGCGGAGGCTCTTTAAATGTTCTGTTTAAAACAGAAGATACAGAAAAAATCGAAAACGAATTATTTAAACTGTCCTTAAAAGTCTTTGACAGCAGACTTTTGAACAAAATTGAAGAGATGAAAAAATCCGTCAATGAGAAAATTAAAGAACAAAAAAATATAATAAAGAAATCCTATCCGGACTTTAAAATAAGCGAAAAATTCAGAGAATTTAACCGATACATAAAACATTCCGAAGCAAAATACTTATTGAAATACGACAGGGTTTTGTTTAAAAAACACTGGTTTTCCAAAAAAAAGCTTATTTGCGTTGACTCTCTTGATAAAGATTTTCCTGATATGCCGGAAGCTTTTTCAGCTTATATAGTTTTAAAATCCCTTGAAAGAAAGCGTAACAGATTAAATTCACGGATTTACAAAATCAAAAAATACCTGAGAAAACCTACGGAATTGTTTGCAAGATTCGTGCAGTCTTATTATCTTAATTATCAGGAAACACAAGCAATTGCTCCATGCAGTACAGCATATTTTGAAGATTTAAAATCACAAAATTATTATAATTACCTTAATGACAGAGAATTTATTTCTCTGCTTGATGATTGTGAACCGATATCGTTGTAAATATTTTATTTGTTATTTCCGATAAATCAGGTATATTTTCTTTAACAGACAAATAACCCATCAAAATGGTTACGAGAATAAAAAATACTGTTACAACAGCTGCTTTTACAAACAAATTTGATAAATACTCAGGTTCTTCTTCTTTTATATTGTTTATTATTTCATCGGACATATCTTTTTCAAGAAAATTTTGTCCGCTGAAAATTTTTTGAAGCTGTTCTCTGAAAGACAACATTTCTTCAAGCTCTTTTTTTAAGTCTGTGTGAGATGTAACACAATTGTTGAATTTTAAATAATCTTCTTTGTTCAGTTCATTGTCAATGTAAGCGGAAAGATTATCTTTAAAGAAAATATAGTCGCTGTCAAAATTATTTTTATCAATATCATCAAAAACTTTTTTTATTTTATCTGAAATTTCTTTTATTGACAGGTATTTTTCTCTGCAATCGTCACAAATTTCCAAATGATTTATTATTTCAGACGATTGTGCTTCCGATGTTTTTCCGTCCAAATACAACGGAATAAGATTTGCTATATGATGACAAATAAGATTTTTCATTTTATCTCCTCAATTATTACTGCAAATATACGGTTTCAGGCACTCTCTGAGCTTTGCTCTTGCTCTTGATATACGGGATTTTACAGTTCCTATTTCCGTTCCCGTAAATTTTGAAATTTCTTCATAACTCATTCCCCCGATTTCTCTCAAAACCGTAACCAATCGGAATGTATCGGGCAATTTTATTATCATTTCTCTTATTATTTCAGAAACCTCATGATTAATTGCGGTTTCGTCCGGACACGGGCAGGGGTCGCAAATCTCACACGCAGCACTGTTTTCTTTTTCTTCATCAGTTGAAACGCAATTTAGACATTTGGATTTTTTACGTAAATGGTCATAAAAAATGTTTGAGATAATTTTATTGAGCCATCCTCTGAAAGTATCGGGATTTTTAAGGTTTTTCAGCCCCCTGCTCATTTTTAAAAGCGCTTCCTGAGTTAAATCAGATAAATTATCACAGTCTGGACAGAGATAATAAAATGTCAGATGAATTTTATTTTCTTCCCTTTGTATAATCTCTTTTAAAGCTTTATAATCATTTTCCTGAGCCAATTTTATTAATTTTTTAAGCGGCATATTTTTATAATAATTTTTTATAAACACAATTTTTCCCTTTTGCTCAAATTCAGAATAAATTAAGAAAACAAAAGTAAATATGCCGTATCAGAATATAATTGATTAATAATTATTTTTTAACAAATAAAAAATAAAATATAAATAATAATAAAAATAAGTTGACAGTTAATTTTGCTTATCATATATTAATAACACAAAGTTCTATGCCCCCATCGTCTAGTGGCCTAGGACACCTCCCTTTCACGGAGGCGGCAGCGATTCGAATTCGCTTGGGGGTACCATATTAAAAAAGAGCCTTTTAAGGCTCTTTTTTAATATGAGGAAACTCAGCGATAATCATATTCGCTTGGCGGATTTTGGTTAGGGTGATGTGCCTTGGCACAAACCCGTCTGTTTGAGAAAATCATTGGAGTGAAGTTTTGCAAAAGCAAAACGCAACGGAATACAAGATTTTCGAGTTGCCAAAATCCAAGACAGGGGTACCATCAACAGAGTCTTAAAGGCTCTTTTTTAGCGTATAAAATCAACAAAAGAAAATCCCCTCGTTTGAGGGGAAAAATTTAATAGAGAGAGATAGAGAGAAAAATAATTTTTTTAGTGTGTGCGATGAGAGAGTATTTTGAGAGATTTGAGAGAGTGAGAGAAAATGTTTTTTATTTATTAGCCGACGTATTTTACTGTTGAATTTTTAATTCCTGATTCTTCAGCTTTTTTAACGTTTTCAAGTTCCTGTGATTGTGCGTTTAATTGTGTCTGGATTTGGCTGATTTGTGAATCAAGTGCGTTATCTTCGTTCTTAAGAGAATTTACTTTGAAATTGTTTTGAGTTGAGCTCAATGTGTTTTGAGCCATTGAGTTTTGGTAGTTAACCATTGCCTGTGAATAATCCATACCGCTTTGGAGACTGTTTGAAAATACTGAAGTGTATTGTTGCTGATTATATGCAGACTGCATATTGTACAT
>Ga0265299_10000525_pt1 | contig 47068 bp, 32 predicted proteins | sample AusTroGonzalo_MG_4_FD_193485 | JGI IMG/M metagenome (GOLD analysis project Ga0265299, IMG submission 193485) | Bovine rumen microbial communities from tropical cattle in Woodstock, Queensland, Australia - Gonzalo_02 | ecosystem: Host-associated > Mammals > Digestive system > Stomach > Rumen ...
GATGATGTTGGATGGTGGCGGTATCGTACGTCAAGGTTACGACTTCGATTCCTACATGATGTTTACAGGAATTGACCTCACCGATGCCGAGTATCCGCAGATTGGCTTCTACGAATACAGAAGACTTTATAACATTCCGCCTGAGATGGAAGCTACTGTAGTTGAAGTTTCTATAAATGGTGGTGCCACTTGGACAAAGCACGTTGTAGGATGCGAAGAACAGTCAGAGCATTCGTATGGCTATCAGCTTGTTCCTATTTTCGAGGCAGCTGGTCGCGACAATGTTGTTATCCGCTTCCGTGCAAACAGACGTTTAAGCGTTTTGCAAAGCACGTATGGTGCAGACGTTAACTACAATTCTGCAAATTTCTATACTGTTTGGCAGATCGATGACATCGTAATCTCCGAAGCTCCTGCTTTCGACCTTGTTATTACCGATGTAAGAATGAATGACGGCCGTTGCGACTATTACTCTAATCCTGAACTTGCATGTATGGATCTTCATCAATTCACTATCAGTTAAATCCTATGTTTGGACAGACTCCGCGTTCAGAATGGACAAGTTCCAATAAGTTTGCTTCGTTCAACGTTGCAGTAGAAAACAATGGCGCAGAACCTGTCGTTCCTATAGTTCATATTACAGTAACATCACCTAGCGGCGAGGAAATCTGGACTATTGATTATGAAGCAGAAGAGATAGGCCCGTACCAGCGTGATACTATTGATGTAATTGATTTTATTGGAGAGGAATTTTATAATGTATTCTCCTTCAATGAAGACCAGATGCAGAACATCGAATTAGGTAGATACTTGGTGAGCTATTCGGTAAGCACCGACGCTGGCGACGATCCAACTCCTAACAACAATGAAAAATCTCATCCTTTCTACATTACAGAAAGTGCATACTCACCTGCAACACCAAATATTACAACGACAAGCTGTCCTAACACTTGGGGTAATTTTGAAGAAGGTGACGAAATCGTAGCAATATTCGAATACAATACATTGCCACAAGGAGATGTTCCCGTATATGTTTTCATTGACGAGAGTACTACCCCAGGAACTGCTATTGCAGCTAATATCTACGAATACAACGCAGGAAGCTATGATTTTGAATTGTCACTTACGTCAGGTACACATACAATAACAGCTGCTGAAATAGGCAAATGGATTGAAGTTCCATTCGGAGACACTCATTTCACAATCGAAGAGTATGATCCTGAATCAAACACAAAAACCGTTGAAGTAGGTATAGCATTCTACGAAGACGGAGAAACGTTGAATCTTGGAGCAAGCAACGATATGCCAAACAAGGGATGGATTTGCCGTTACATTATGAGCGGTGTAGGTCCTTCTGCATATAATGCAAGTAGAGAATCTGTTGCTCCTGCTATTTGCCTTGGTGTCCCCAATACAGAAACAACCTATACTATAAATGTGCTCTCTGCCAACGGAACTATGGGGTATGTCAGTGACGGTGGAACTTTCTTGGCGGGTTCTAGTATAACAATATCAGCAATCCCTTTCTCTGGATACAGGTTTGTAAAATGGAACGACGACAACACAACCAATCCGCGTACAATAACAGCGACTGGAAATGCTACATACATTGCAGTTTTCGAGGCCCTGCCAGAACAATATATGATAACCGTGCTTTCTGCCAACGAAACTATGGGTACAGTTAATGGGGGCGGAACTTTCGACGCTGGAGACCGTAGAGTAATATATGCAACCCCTTACTCTGGATACAGGTTTGTAAGCTGGAACGATGGTAACACAAGCAATCCGCGTAGAATATCAGTGACAGGAAATGCAACATACATTGCAAGCTTTGAGGCTTTGCCAGAACAATATACGATAACCGTGCTTTCTGCCAATGAAACTATGGGGTATGTCAGCGGTGGCGGAACTTTCTACGATGGAGACCAAAGGACAATAACTGCAACCCCTTATTCTGGATACAGGTTCGTAAGATGGAACGACGGCAACATTGACAACCCACGCACAATAACAGTGACAGGAAATGCTACATACATTGCAAACTTTGAGGCTATACCTGTGCAATACACTATAACTGTACTTTCGGCAAGTGAAACTATGGGTTCGGTAACTGGTGGCGGCAATTATTATGGAGGTTCGCAAACAACCATTTCTGCAATACCAAATGTCGGCTACCGATTCGTCAGTTGGAACGACAACAACACTGATAATCCCCGCACTATTACCGTAACTGGTAATGCAACATATATTGCAACATTCGAGAATGCAAACAATGTTGTTACGTACACTATAACAGCTACTGCTGGTCCTGGTGGTACTATCAATCCTAACGGCGTAGTAACTGTTTACGAAGGCGACGATAAGGATTTCACAATCACTGCCGACTCAGGATATTATATCATAAGCGTAAGGGTTGACGGCATGGAATCATATAGCCTCCTCCATAATACAACCGATATTTTGACTTATCGTATTGATGGTGTATATACATTCGCAACCGTACTTGGTCATCACACAATATCGGCTGAATTTGCAGAAATTCCGACATTCACTATTACTGTAAATACTGATCAGCCTACTTGGGGTACTGTAGCTGGCAGTGGAACATACTACATGGGCGCTTCTGTTCAAATTTCTGCAACGCCAAACGAAGGCTGTTGGTTTGTAGGCTGGAATGACAACAACACCGACAATCCACGTACAATAACAGTAAATGGAAACGCAACATACACTGCAAGGTTTCAGTGTAACGCGTATTATTCGTCGTTCACGGCAACAGCTTGTGGCAGCTATACTTGGGACAACCAGACCTACACAGCAAGCGGCGAATACCAACAGACATTAACAGCTACCAATTACGCCGACAGCATTGTAACGCTCTCGCTTACAATCCATCCACTTCCACAGCCCGAAATCACAGCATCGGGAGTGCTCGACGGCTGCAATCCGTCTCCGATTACACTTTCAGCAGGCAATTATACTGCTTACAACTGGTCAACTGGTGCAAACACGGCAACAATCAACATAAGTGACCCTGGCTATTACTACGTAGAAGTAACCGATGGAAATGGTTGTATAGGTATTTCCAACCAAATTAATGTCGGTATAAGCAATGCTATACCCGATGCTCCGCAAATTGCTGTAGTCGGACTGAACAACTTGAACCAGAACGTGGTATCGTGGTCTGCAGTAGGAAATACTAACGTAAGTGCATATCGCATCTACCGCGAAAACAATGTGGCAAATGTTTACGAACCTATGGCTACCATTGAGGCTTCGGCACAGACCTACTGGACAGACGAAACCGCCGACCCGTCTGCACGCGCATATCGCTATAAGGTTACCGCAGTTGACGAGTGCGGTGGCGAATCGCCAATGAGCGACTACCACAAGACAATGCACCTTACAATAAATCAGGGCATTGGCAACACTTGGAACCTTATCTGGTCGCACTACGAAGGATTTGACTTCGGTACCTACAGGATTTATCGCGGTACTATGCCGAGCAATATGACAATGATTGGCGAAGTGCCGTCGAACCTAAATTCCTACACCGACAACACCGCAACAGCCAACACAGGATTCTACTATCAGGTAGAGGTCGTAAGGAACAGCCGCTCGCGCGATGCCGAGATTTCTTCGCGTTCCAACATCGTTGACAACGGTTATCTGCCAGAATTTACGATTACAGTTATGTCCTCAAATCCGAACCGTGGCACTGTTTCTGGTGGCGGTACATATCCCGAAGGCACTGTTGTAAGAATTGAAGCAACTGCATTGGAGGGTTTTGTGTTCTCTTCGTGGAGCGATGACAATACTGATAATCCGCGTTACATAACCGTAACCGGAGATGCGATCTACATTGCTTCGTTTGATGAAGTTACAATAGTTCCTGAATATACAATCACTGTAATGTCGTCAAATCCGAATCGTGGTACGGTAACAGGCGGCGGCACATATCCCGAAGGCACAGTTATAACAATTGAAGCAACTGCATTGGAAGGTTTTGTGTTCTCTTCGTGGAGCGATGACAATACTGAAAATCCGCGTCAAATCACTGTAACTGCGGATGCAACTTACATTGCTTCGTTCGATGTGGTTTCGACTGTTCCAGAATATACAATCACTGTTATGTCTGCAAATCCGAATCGTGGTACGGTAACTGGTGGCGGTACATATCCCGAAGGCACAGTCGTAACAATTGAAGCAACTGCATTGGAAGGTTTTGAATTTGTTTCGTGGAGCGATGAAAATACGGAGAATCCGCGCCAAATCACGGTAACTGGAGATGCAACTTACATTGCTTCATTTGAACCTGCAACTGGTATTGAGGAATCCTCTGCATTGGAAATCGTCCTCTTCCCAAATCCCGCCACCGACATTCTCAACATAACATCATCGGAAACAATTTCGGAAATCGAGATTGTGAATGTGATGGGTCAGGTGGTAAAGCGCATTGAGGTAAACAGCGACAATGCGGTTTGTGATGTGGAAGAATTGAAGGCAGGGGTGTATGTTGTAAGAATCCACACCCTGAACGGAGCCGAAGGGTCAGCCATTTCCCAACGGAAATTTGTAAAGGAATAGAATGTTTTGTGGTCTATTGTAAGGGAAGGTTTCAAACCTTCCCTTACGGATATACAACCACAAAAACATACAATAATCAAGGACGGTGCAATGTCGTCCTTTTTTTGTAAAAAAATTTCTGTGCGTTACGAAATAATTGTATTTTTGCCAATAAAAAAGATTGGAAAAATGTCAAAAATTGGCATAAACAACCTTGGAAAAGTGTCAAAAATATATGTAAAATTACTTGGAAAAATGTAATATGATAGAACGTGAATTAGATAAGTATATTGATAATCATTACAATACAAGCAAGTCTGCACTTGTGCTGACAGGAGCAAGGCAGACGGGTAAAACTTTTGCTATACGCAAGTATGCCGAAACACAGGGCTTGGATTTGGTAGAAATTAACTTTCTGGAGAATGCAGATGCCTCACTCATTTTTACGGATGCACGTGATGTGTCGGAGATTTTGTTGCGTCTGTCGGCGTATGCAAAGAGACAACTTGTTTCTGGTAAAACACTCATTTTCTTTGACGAGGTGCAGAAATGTCCCGAAGTGGTAACAATGATTAAATTCCTTGTCGAGGAGGGAAATTTCAGATATGCGTTGAGTGGCAGCTTGCTGGGTGTAGAGTTGAACGATGTGCGCAGCGTTCCGGTTGGTTATCTGAATATTAAGGAAGTTTTTCCTCTAGATTTGTGCGAGTTTGCAAAGGCTGTGGGCATAAGCGATGAAATAATACGGCACATTGCGGATGCTTGGGAAAACAAATCGCCTGTGGATGAAGTCGTGCATAATTCGATGCTGAAACTCACCCTGTTGTATCTGATGGTTGGCGGAATGCCTGCCGCAGTGCAATGCTATATTGACACCAACGATATGTATGCGGTTCAACAGAAGCAGAAGGAAATTATGACAATGTACAGGTGGGACATATCTCAGTATGATTTGAACCGAAAACTTTACATAAAGGAGATTTTTGACTTGATTCCATCGGAACTGAATGCAAAGAACAAGCGTTTTATTCTGAAGAATCTTAACGAACACGCCCGTTTCACACGCTACGAGGACAGTTTTTTGTGGCTGAAGGATGCTGGAGTCGCACTGCCTACATATAATGCAGAAGAGCCGATGTTTCCATTGAAACTTAATGCACAACGCAATTTGTTCAAGTTGTTCCTTAACGATGTTGGGCTTTTGGCATCACAGTATGCAGACGGAACAGCACTTCGCGTTTTAAGTGGCGATGTGAACATAAATTATGGCGCAATTTATGAGAATCTTGTTGCTCAGGAACTCAAAATGCACGGTTATGATTTGTATTTTTTCAATAGCAAGAAGCAGGGAGAACTTGACTTTGTGATAGAAAACGATGCTGAGATAATTCCAGTAGAGGTCAAGTCAGGCAAGGTCTATGAAAGGCACAATGCACTGAAAAATGTGAAGGATTCGTCAGCATATAATATAAAGAAAGCGTACGTATTGTGCAACAGCAATTTGAGTGTTAGAGAAAATATAATTTATGCACCGATATATATGCTTATGTTTATTAAACGTAATGTTATGAGTAGTAACACAATATACAAAAACGATTTCGCAAGTCTTAAACTAAAGTGAAACCTTTTATACAACAATCAAGGACGGTTCGTCGCCGTCCTTTTTTATTCGTTGTTAAATTCTATTATTGTCCGCTAAAAAGTGAATAGTCATTCCACAAAGCAGAGTGAACCGACTAAGGAACGTGTCGTGTGAACTCGCTTATGCGGCACCTTCAGCTCGGCGTAGCCAATCTCCTTGATTAGTAATATTGTGGGAGATTTCGGATAGCAGTCTTTCACAACGCTCCCCGTTCCGTATCGCGTGTTTCGACTAGCTTCCGTACCTTTAGCTCACGCAGCGAAGCAAGTAACCTTTAGCTCGCGATACGAAGTGAGCAAATGACAAGCCCCTTTATTAACGTTACCATATAAACGCCTGATAATATTGCGATTATATGTATTACCCCATTTTTTAGCGGACACCAATGGTTAAATTCCTGTTTTGAGCGCAGCGAAGAACCTTATTCGTGCCTATTCGTGTCATTCGTGGTTGTCTTATTCGTTTTGAGCGCAGCGAAAAACACTTTATTCAAACACTTTCAGAAACTCATTCGGAATATTGCTTTCGAAGTGCATTTTCTCTTTGGTACGCGGATGTGTGAAACCTAAAATCCAAGCGTGAAGGCCGATGCGGTTGAAAAGGTTTTCCTTCGAGCCGTATTTTTTGTCGCCAATAATAGGTTGACCAAGGTCGCTCATGTGTACACGAATCTGGTTTTTGCGGCCTGTCTCAAGGTTGATTTCCATAAGCGAATATCTGCCTTTGGTTTTCAAGGTCTTGTAGTGAGTAACAGCCAACTGTCCGTTTTCGCGGTCTTTGGTTGAATAAACGACGTATGCCTTGTTTTGTGCCAGGTACGACTCGTAAACACCTTCGCCTATAGGTTTGTCGCCAGCGGTGACAGCAATGTAGCGGCGGTCGTAGATGTTGGTTTTCCAATCTTCCTGCAGCAGTGCCTGAATTTCTTCGCTCTTGGCGAACATCATAAGTCCCGAAGTTTCGCGGTCGAGGCGGTGTACTATGAAAATACGGTTGTTAGGGTTCTGCTCCTTGATGTGCTGGCTAAGTATGCTGTATGCGGTTTCGTTGCTCTTGGCTGTCGCCACCGAAAGCATTCCTGCCGGCTTGTTGATGACAATTATGTCGCTGTCTTCGTAAACAATTGTTATGCCCTTGAGGTCGCGTCCCGAGGCTATGCGCTTCCAGTGAATCGAAATCTTGTCGCCCGCTATCAGTTTCTGGTTGTAGAGGGTGACGACTGCTCCGTTTAGTTCCACCGTCTTGTTGCGTAACCACGACTTTACTTTGTTGTGGCTGCGGTCGGGGAATTTTTTCATCAGAAATGTGATGAGTTCGTCGGGTTCGGTGACTTCCAGATTTGTAACCTTCGGCTTTTCGAAGCGCTTGTAGTTCTTTTTGGCTCTGTAGGGCATAATTTATGTTTTTATGGTTAAAACAATGATTTCTTTGAGGTTGTGGCGATGAATTCCTTTAGGTAGAACGGGTCGTAATATACGAGGTCTTCGAATTGCTTGTTGTTGAACGCGGCTTCGGCAAGTTCGCCCATATATTCTGCCGACGGATATATGCCGTCGATGAAAGTAAAGCCTTCGTGAGCAAGAATTTCGCTGCATTTTGGTGCTCCGTTGCCACAGAAAAGCAGTTTTTTGCCTTTGTGTTCCGCGAATGATTCTGCATCGATAATTTTTGCTTCCACTTCCGACAGTTTGTCGAGATAGGTATTGGTAAGTATCGTATAAACTTCCATTCGGCGTGCGTCAATCATTGGTACGATGAGGTCGTAGTTGTCCGTGTGTTTTGCCTTTGCCATTGCTGCGATTACCAGCAGCGTGTTGAGCGAAATCAGCGGAATATTGCCGCCGAAGCAAAGTCCCTTGCTTGTGCTTGCGCCTATGCGAAGTCCTGTGTACGAACCTGGTCCGCCGCTAAGTGCTACGGCATCCATATCGGAAACTTTCATTCCTGCCTCGTCGAGGACTTCCTTAACAAAAACTGCAAGCATCTCGGAATGAGCGACTTTGCGCGTGCCGTCGGGCTGCATAAGGCGTAGGTGTTCGCATTTGCCGTCCTTCGTTATCGAAACCGAACAGTAGTCGGTCGATGTCTCAATGTTTAGAATCCGTGCCATGAGAAAAATTTTCGCAAAAATAAAGCATATTTACGATTTACGAAGTATGATTTTAGATTTACTATTTTGGGGCTAAAAGGCTAGAAGAAGAGAAGGCAAAAGGCTAGCAGAAGACCTGTTCAATGGAAGACCAGTCTATCTGTCCGCAAGACTGCGAGTCTGTCAGCCTGTTAGCCTTCAAGCCTGTTAGCCCAGAAACTTTCAAACGGCGAAGCCATTCAAACTCAGAAACGGCTTTAGCCTTTGAAACGGCGTCAGCCATTGAAACCTAGAAACGCCGTAGGCATAGAAACTTATAAACGGCGTCAGCCATTGAAACCTAGAAACGCCGCAGGCATAAAAACTTATAAACGTGAAACCTAGAAACGCCGCAGGCATAGAAACTTATAAACGTGAAACATATAAACGGCACAGCCAAAGAAACGCCGCAGGCATAGAAACGTGAAACCTAGAAACGCCGCAGGCACAGAAACAGCGTAGCCATAAAAATTTTTCTTATCTTTGCACTCCAAAAACATTGCGCATGAAGAAGATTTTGGTTACCGGCGGTGCCGGATTTATAGGTTCGCATCTGTGCGAGCGACTGCTAAACGAGGGCAACGAAGTCATCTGCCTTGACAACTATTTCACAGGTTCGAAGAACAATATCATACATTTGCTTGATAATCCTTACTTTGAGCTTGTCCGTCATGATGTTACCATGCCGTTCTTCATCGAGGTGGACGAGATTTATAACCTTGCTTGCCCTGCTTCGCCGATACATTACCAGTACAATCCGATAAAAACCATCAAGACTTCGGTGATGGGTGCGATAAATATGCTCGGATTAGCGAAGCGCATAAAAGCCAAGATTTTGCAGGCTTCCACTAGCGAGGTTTACGGCGATCCCGATGTGCATCCTCAACCCGAAACCTATTGGGGCAATGTGAACCCCATAGGTTCTCGTTCATGCTACGACGAGGGAAAACGATGTGCCGAATCGCTTTTCGTCAACTATCACAAGCAAAACAACGTACGCATAAAGATTGTTCGTATATTCAACACATACGGTCCCAACATGCATCCAAACGACGGACGTGTGGTATCAAATTTCATTGTTCAGGCATTGCAGGACAAACCGATAACCATTTATGGAGATGGTAGCCAGACTCGTAGTTTCCAGTACGTTGACGACCTTGTGGAAGGAATGATAAGGATGATGAATACTTCCGATGAGATCATTGGTCCAGTAAACATCGGTAATCCTGGCGAGTTTACAATGTTAGAGCTTGCGCGGAAAATAATTGAACTTATTGGTTCAAAAAGCGAAATAGAGTTCCATGAACTACCAGAAGACGACCCGATGCAACGCAAGCCTGACATTACAAAGGCTTCGGAGCTGCTTGGCGGATGGCAACCAAAAATCCAGCTGGAGGAAGGTCTGCAAAGGACGATAGATTATTTTCGGAGATTGGTGCTATAAACAAAAACAATAATAAACTTGTAATTGCAAGGTCAAAAAATAATCTTACTTTTGTGGCAACAAAATTAAAAGAATGATAAACGAAATAATTGAGACTATAATAAGAGGCTAGAAGGCGAAAAGGCTGACAGGCTAACAGACTAGAAGGCATTGCCATATAGCCGTTCAACATTGTACAGACGCAAAATTTTGCGTCTCAACATGAAACAAGAAACTTTTTAAACTTTGAATTTTAAACATTGAACATTAAACTTTAAACTTTGAACAACTTAGAAACAAACTAAAAAAACTTATAGACTATGGCAAAAGATGGAAGCGGTTGCTTAGGAGCAACATTAATCGGAGGAGTAATTTTTGTAATACTTCTTATTTGTGGAATTTATGTATGGCGTTCGTACAACAAGATAGTTGAAGCCGACCAGGCCGTGAAGAAGCCATGGGCCGATGTTCAGGCTGCATACCAGAAGCGTGCCGACCTCATCCCCAACTTGGTTGAAACAGTTAAGGGCTACGCAGCACACGAGTCGGGAACTTTGACAGCTGTTATCGAAGCACGCAGCGCAGCAACATCAATCAATATCAACGCCGACGAACTTAACAACGAAACATTCGCTAAGTTCCAGGAAGCACAGGACAATGTATCGAGCACATTGAGCCGCTTGCTTGCAGTGCGCGAGGCTTATCCGGAACTGAAGGCCGATGCTCACTTTACGCAGTTGATGGACCAGTTGAAGGAAATTGAAAACGAAATTGCTGCAAAGCGCGAAGTTTTCAACTCTGCAGTACAGAATTACAATGTCCTTGTGATAAAGTTCCCGAAGAACTTGGTTGCAAAGATGTTTGGATTTGAAGAAAGAGCTTACTTCGAGGCTAGCCAGGCTGCACAGGAAGCACCGAAGGTACAGTTTTAATACAAACCGTCATTCCGCAAGTCTGAACAATAACGCGATACGGAACGGGGAGCGTAATATTGTTCGACTGTGCGGAATCCCCTTAAGTACACAAAAGGAGATTCCGCATAAACGAACTCACGAGGCTCGTACCTACGCCTGTTCGTTCAGTTTTGCGGAATGACATTAATAAATAATTATGAACAAAAACATTTTTTTATTATCAGTCGCAGCAATGCTTATATTGCTGTCGTGCAACAATTCTGCCGACAAAAAAACAACAGACGAGAACGAACAGGCACAGACCGAACAGGCAGTAGAAGAACAAGCAGGAGAACAGGTTGCACTTATCAAGAGCATGGATGTGTCGTATGACGGCGATAAGCCAAACACAATCACTTTCAAGTACGACGACCAGAACCGCCTTATCAACCAGAAAGACGAATACGATGAATATACCGTATCATATGCTACCGACGAAATCAAGGTCAAAGAAGAATCTGCTACAACTACCTACAAATATTCGGATGGCAAGTTGACCACAGGTTGCATCGATATGGGTAAAGAAGGAAAGATTAATATCAAGTACAACTACGAAGGAGACAAGGTTAGCTGGATAACCCGCGATTTCGGACCCAATGCTGACCCATATTACACAAGCGAGGACATTATATACAAGTGGGAAAATAATTGCATGACCGAATATACTGTAGTTTACAACACCAACGACATGGAAGAACCGCAATCGACTACGGAATTTGAATATACTGACATTAAAAATCCGTTTACAATCGATGTGTTTACAATCTTCTATTCCGCACCTGCAGTTTCATCGTTCGGAAAAGATTTGGCATCGGAATATCTTCCCTCGAAGTCGCATTTCAGTGGCATTGTCGATGGCTGGGAAACGGAAGAGACTACTACCTTCGAATACAAAATCGATGATGCAACCGGCAGGATAACCGAGATAAAAATCAATGTTGAGAACGAAACCAATTACGACGGAGAAATCGAAAAGGATAATAGTGTCCAGATTCTTAAATTGAATTACTAATACGTAAATCCATAAATTAAAAAAAATGAAAAGTATAAAATTAGCATTCATGATGGCATTAACTGCTGTGATTTTAGGTAGTTGTAGCAAAGACCCAGTTCCGTTATTTACAATTGACAAGACTGAAATTTATATTGGTGATGTAGTTTCTTTTACAAATCAGTCAAGCGATGCAGACACTTACCAGTGGGATTTTGGCGATGGAAAAACATCTACAGAGGTCAATCCAATTCATTCATACGAAAGTGCTGGCACCTACACGGTTACATTAATTGCAAGCACAAAGAAAAATTCAAGTTCATATAATATGACCTTGACTGTAAAACGCCCTAACGAGTTTGTTGTCAGCAATACGCATTATCCCGTAAATAATGTTGTCGTCTTATGTGATAACAGAACAGAAGGAGAAAACGATTTTATTATTTACATGCTAAATGGCGAAATGTATTTTGACCAAAACGAAAAAGAATTTTTAGGTAATGGCTCTATGCTTGAAGTAGATTTATACGCAACATCTTTTGAAACAGGAACTTATAGAATAGACGATAATAATTATCCTGTATTAGGAACATGTGAAGATGTTGTAGCATACATTAATTATAGTTATCCTAATGGAGCGTTGGAGAGGGGAGCAAATTCCGGATATGTTTTTGTTTCTAAAGAAGGTAATAACTACATTATTGAAGTTGATTGCCTTGATGACAGCGGTTCTAAGATTACAGGGTATGTAGAAACTCCTATAGCAATTATTAATTTGCAAGAATGAAAATAAATTATTTAGCATTTTTTGTATTTGTAGCAACCCTTTTAGCATCGTGCGGTGGCTCTAAGGAAAGTAAAACCGTGGAACAGCAAGTCGAGACAACCGACAGTGTTGTTGATGAAATTGTTTTTGTTGTAACTCCAGTAAAAAGCATCGAGGTGTTGTACAATGGAAAACATTCAAATACATTAAATTTGAAATACGACGACCAGAATCGTCTTATTGAAACTATAGACGAGTTTTCGAGAAGCAATAAGATAACATATTCCGACACCGAAGTCAAGATTATCAATGAAGATCTCAATCCAGATGGGACCTACTCATTAGTAAAGACATTCACCTATAAATATTCTGATGGCAAACCTACAGAATGCAATCTAGAAATGGGACAATCTGGCAGAGTAAACAAAAAATATTCGTTCGATGGCGACAAGATAAGCGGCATTGAAAATGTTTTCAATGGCGAGGTTTCGAAATATGCATACAAGTGGGACAATGGTTGCATGACCGAACAAATAATAAATTATCATGCAGATAATAATCCACAAGAAACTACATTCGAATATACAGACATGCGCAACCCGTTTAATGTGAATATTATTTCATTTGTAACTCCCGAAATTGACATTCTCGCGTTTGACAAAGGTTGTATTTCCGATTTCCTTCCATCAAAATCAGTATTTACATGGACAAGCAACGATAATATAAAGGAAACCCAACGCACTGTTTTCGAATACAATATTGACGATGCTACAGGAAAGATAACGTCGATAAATATTAATCGGACTGTCATTACTGATGAGCTCGGCACTATTAATGAAGAAACCACAATAATTACTCAAAATTTAACTTATTAGAACTATGCGAATAAAAAGTATTGTAATTTTTGCATTCACAGTGGCACTTTTTACTTCGTGCGGTGGTGCCGACAAGGAAAGCAAAACCGAAGAAGCTACTGCCGAATCAACCGACAGCATAGTGGAGGAAGTCGTGGAAGAACCGTCATTCCTTGTGAAAAGCATCGAAATAAATCATGATGTTGCTGGAGACAACAAGGTGACCTTTGAATATGACGAGCTAGACCGGCTGATAAAAGTCACATCCCACCGCAACATTGGTACCGATAGCGAGTGGACCATCGAATCGACAGTTACTTACGGCGACGGTGTCATAACCTGTGATGCTGGGATGAGAAAGTTGGAGCTTACCTTGGATGGCGAAGGCTATGTGAAGAAGTCGGAGTACTTTTTGGAAGACGAAGGCTTTGTGCAGCGCTACAAGTACAAGTCGGGCAAGCTTAGCGAGTGCATCGACGAAATGGACTGCAGCAACAGCTATCTCTGGGATGGCGGAAATGTAAATATAGTAAAGGTATTTTCTCCTGCCTGCGATGAATCGTTTTCGTTCGATAGTGTTTTCTATAAGTATGGCGATGTTGACCGTCCCAACATTGATGTGCTTGCGTTTGCCGATGAGGCTGGATTTCTCCCAGATGCGCCTTCGGTTGCCCCCAAAGGAATGGTATCCAAGTTTATGCCAACGGAAAGCAGGTACAATATCTATAGCCATGGCAATGACCTGTCAACCAAAATAACCAAATATACCTACACCGTTGACGACTACCAGCGTGTAACCGACATAGAGTATAATATAAAGGCATATTACGATGGCACCGAAGAGGATTTGGGTCATTTTACTGTGAAGGTAAACTATTAAATACCAAGATTGTCCGCTAAAAAAGGGAACGTCATTCCACAAAGCAGAGTGAACCGACTAAGGGACGTGTCGTGTGAACTCGCTTATGCGGAATCTCCTTGAATAATAATACTATAGGAGATTACGGATAGCAGTCTTCACAACGCTCCACGTTCCGTATCGCGTGTTACGACTAGTTTCCGAAATGACACGCCACCTTATTAATATTATTATCTAAATATTTGATAATATTGCAATTATATGTATTGTTCGATTTTTTGCTGACAACAACAGATTTTTCCAATCCTTACTTTACCGACTCATCAACACCAACCACAGGCACTTCCCTGTCTTCGTACTCAAACAAAACTTTGGCAGGTGTTTCAATCTTACCTTGCTTAGGTCCACGCGATATTAACACCGCACCTTCCTTTTCGTAATCGTATGTGTAAAGATTGCCATTGTTGTCACCAAATGTATCAGGATCACGGTAATATGTACCTGAAAAACTTTTTTCTGAACTAGAATTTGATTCTGTCACATACAAACACCGTCCATACATCTCAATGCTTATTTTGTAATCATCACCGTCAAACGAAATCGTTTTATTTTTAATCGGCAACCATTTGTATAAACGGCTTCCGGCTTTTACCTCATCATCCAAATAAAATTTAACTTCAAACCATGCATTTCCCTTGCCGTCGGTAATAACATTTGCTGTATAATAGCCTTCTTTGCCATATTCCTGACGGATATATGTTCCCGAAACTTTTGTCATCGGGACATCAGACGACAACCTCTCAAATGGCAACCATACATCATTCTGCGGTTCGACAAACTTTTTGGAATTGTTGTCGAAGTTGCCCTTGAACCATTTCCATGTAACTTCCTTGCCGTCGTACTCACATTCGTGGTCAACCTTGTCGGTTTCGATGTTGTACATCTGTATATCCGTTGCGAAATGCGTTATCGCACTATTTTCTATAACTGAATATGATGCGAAGAACGCCCCAGTTCCTGCTGGTCCAGATGCGCATACAATATTTCCATTTACCGAAACATACGACTTCGACCAAGTTGTTGCAATTATTTCAAGTGAATCGCCACCATGGCAGAAGAAAGCGCCGTTTTCGGCTACTATCTCTTTAAGCCAAAGTTCCATGATGCCATCTCCGTCGAAATCGACAAGTCCGTACTGGTACACTGGTCCATCACCTTCATTTATTTCATATACAGGACATTCGTCGCTGAACATCTGCATAATTTCATCAATATGCTGCGAATAAAAAATTTCGTCGGCGCTAAGATTTGTCTGCGCGTTTATCACAGCCGACAAGACAATTGCGATTCCCAGTAATATAATTTGCCTCATAATTTATTGCTTAGATTCCTCTTTTTGCGGCTTGCACAATTTGTAGATAATATTGTTTATCTCGCTAGTAGGGTCGTTGTCGGGCCAAGCCATATATCCACCCGACCAAATAAGGTCTTTTCCAAACTTCACATCCATCGACCAACTGTCGCCATCAAAGACGTCTGGATTTGTATAGTTGCTTTTCCAATTTTGCACCTTTGCCATTACAAGCATTTCGCCAATTTCCACCAATGTCTCGCGTGGTACATTACTTGTCGAATATACGTCGCACGAGTCAATAAGGAAGTTGCAGTCGCGCATTGTTGCGGTCACAATGCTATCCTTATACTCAATTTCATATTCCCTTGAAATTCCTGAATAGCCATTGTGTATCTTATAATGGTAATATGTGAGGCCGTTGGCATTCAACTTGTTCTTGTCTCCGCTAAAATAGAAGCAACTGCAAAGCAGAACAACAGCAATGCAAACTGCCAGCCCGATAAGAATGTTTCTTTCCATATCATTCAAATTTAAATCAATTGCAAATGTAAGATATTTTAGCGAATATTCAAATCATCGCTTTGTTCCTTGATTGATTCCTTGTGAATCTCGGAAAACAAAGCAGCAACAAGTTCTCGCGAAAGTCCCAATCGCTCTCCATATTCGCTCCGCGACTCAAGGACTTTTTTCCAACGGTCAATCTGTAGCACTGCAACGTTATGCGACTTTTTTATTTCGCCAATCTCGTTAGTTATGGCAAAACGTTGTTTTAGAACATCAAGCAACTGGTAGTCAAGCACATCTATTTTGTTTCGCAACATCTCAAGTTCTATTTCAAAGTTACGGTCATTAACGTACGACGATTTGATTTTCAGACTATTGAGAAGTTGCTTGACTTCTATGGGGGCTAGTTGCTGTTGGTTGTCGCTCAAGGCATTATGCGGACAACAATGCGACTCAATCATAAGTCCTGCCATATTAAGATCCATTGCCTGCTGTGCTATTTCGGCAATGTATTTTGTATCACCTGCAATGTGGCTGGGGTCGCAAATGATTTTTATGTCGGGCATACGCCGTGCAAGTTCAATGGGAATTTCCCAGCAAGGCAAATTGCGCAATTTTGTTTCGGCAAATGGATAGAATCCTCGGCTTACAGCAATAATTTCGTCGAATCCCATTTTCTTGAAACGCTCTATTGCTCCGCACCACAAGTCGATGTCGGGATTGGTCGGATTTTTCACGAACACCTTGAATTTTCCGCCTTTGGCTGCTTCTGCAATCTCCTGCACCGAAAATGGATTTGCCACCGTCCGCGCACCTATCCAAAACGCAGAAAATCCGTACTTTGCAATTTTTTCAATATGGTTTGCATTGGCAACTTCGGTGATGACAGGAATGCGAAGTTCGTCCTGCACTCGTTGCAGCCACGCAAGACCCTTTTCGCCTACGCCCTCAAACGAATTTGGCCGAGTACGAGGCTTCCATATTCCTGCGCGGAAATAGTCGGGAGCGACTAATTCCTTCAGTTGTCTTGCCGTTTCAAGCACCTGTTCTTCGCTTTCGGCACTGCACGGTCCGCATATCAACATCAACTGTTTTGCCATCTATCTGCAATTTCGTGCAAAAATAATTTATTTCCGAATAACGATATATGAATCCTTCCCCTAAATATTTTTTGAATTTACATTTATTGGTATGATACATGCGAACAACAACGCAGAAGTATATTTGTATATACAATTATATTCCCACCTTATCCAACAGTTCTAACAGTTCGTCCAGATAGATTTCCCGCGAAGGTATTTCAAAGTCAAAGCCTTCATCTTCGATGAATTTGTTCAACTCGTTGATGTTTCTGAGACGCTTTGTGACGTCTAATTCTATCCTAAGGTAATTGTCGCCGTGGGCAATGAAATACCCTTTGAAATAACCGCCGGATGTCTTGCAGGCACAAGTCTTCATCTTGTATTTCGTAACACCTACATATAGTTCGTTCCCAGCAAGCCGCTTTACAAATCCATACGACTCCATTCCAAAGCGTTCTTCGTCGAAGAAAAACGAATTATAGGCAAAATGACCGTTCTTTACAGATTTTACCGAATCGGGTGGATATATTGTTCGGCGTTCGTCGGGAGAATATTTTGCGCGGAAAAAGTTGTAGTACGACATCGGGGAGAAATAGACTATGGCTTCCTTTTCGGATTTGTCGGTGAAGGTGATTGTCGCCTTCTCCCACTTTTTTGCGGGAACGCACGAAGACAACAATGCCGACAACAACAACGTAATCTTTATTGGTAGGATGATATTTTGTTTTTTCAAAAACATTTCTTATAACAAACTGTCATTCCGCAAGTCAGAACAATAATGCGATACGGAACGGGAAGCATAATATTGTTCGACTATGCGGAACTCACTCACGAAACGAAGTGAGTAATCTCCTTCTGTACCTAATGGAGATTTCGCATAAGCGGACTCACAAGGCTCGTTCCTGCGCCTGTTCGTTCTGCTTTGCGAAATGACGTTATAAAACCTCATTCTTCAAAGTAAGCATCTTCAGAGCGGCTGCGGCTGCTTCGGTTCCCTTGTTGCCAAGTCGTCCACCTGCGCGGTCGATTGCCTGCTGCTGGTTGTTGGTGGTAAGCAGTCCGAATGCCACCGGCGTCGCGTATCTGGTGTTTACGTCCATTATGCCTTGAGTTACACCCGAACACACATAGTCGAAATGCTTGGTGTCGCCCTGAATTACACAGCCGAGGCAAATTACCGCATCACAATTCTGGTTTTCGATGAGATAAATTGCACCTAACGGAAGTTCGAAACTGCCGGGAACGCTTCTTAGGACAATGTCGTCATCGCTGTAGCCGTATTTTTTTAGGGTCTCGATTGCTCCGTTTGCAAGGTTTGATGTTATTTCCTGGTTCCACTCCGACACAGCTATGCCAATTCTGTATGGATTCTGCGGATTCTGTCTGGCTATTCCAGTTTCGGTGTAAATTGAAAGGTTCTTCAGTTCGCTTGCCATAGTCGTAATATTAAAAAAATGGGGGACAAGTCCCCCAAGAATTATGAAAGATAATGTGTGTTTACTTGCCTAAATGCATTTCTGCACGCTTGATATACTTTTCAATGTTAGTCTTGTCGTTTCTCTCGAGTACCGAGTAGTAGTCTTCCTGAACTCTTGTGTAAGTGTCGAGAGCCTTCTGGTATTCACCCATAAGTTCGTAGGTGTTTCCAGCCTTTATGAGGAACAACGGAGAAAGGTAGTCGTTGTTAGCCTTGTCGGCAGCTTCAACATAGTGCTTTGCAGCCTTTTCGTTGTCGCCGAGTTCCATATTTGCGTCACCGATAAGAGCAACTGCCATAGGACCAATCATCGGGTCGTCGCTATCGAAACCTTCGAGGTAAGTTATTGCATCTTCGTACTGACCAAGTCTCATGCAGCAAACACCTGCATAGTAGCGAGCAGCATTTCCCGAAGGAGTTCTGCCGTAGTCTTCAACTATTGCTGCGAAACCGCTGTATTCGCCGTCGATTCCGTTGAGTGCAAGTTCGAAATTGTCCTCTGCAAAAGCGAATTCTGCCTTGTAGAGTTCGGTCATAGCCTCGCGGTTCCTAGGTTGCTGTACAAATTTAACGTATGCGATGATACCCAATGCTATAACTACGATAGCGGCGAAAATTATAATAATTATTTTCTGATTTTTCTCGAACCAGTTTTCGGTACGATTCAATGCAGATTCTACATTCTGCAAGCCTTCATCCTGAGTAGTTTTCTCTTTGTTTGACATAATCTGTTCTTAAAAAATAACGTTACAATTTTGAGAGTGCAAATTTAATTCTTTAATTTGAATTGGATATTAAAAATATGTACTTTTTTTGTAATTGGTTAATTAGTTGATTTTAAGGCGAAAAGTTTTTGACGAAAAAGATAAAGCCCCAATTTAGAAAGGCAGAGTCTTGAGAAGACTATTGTGATTTATTGTTGTCCGCTAAAAAATCGAATAATACATGTAATTACAATATTATCAAGCATTTAGACAATAATATTTATAATGGGGCTCGTCATTTCGGAAGCTAGTCGTAACACGCGATACGGAACGGAGAGCGTTGTGAAGACTGCTGTCCGTAATCTCCTATAGTATTATTATTCAAGGAGATTCCGCATAAGCGAGTTCTCACGACACGTTCCTTAGTCGGTTCACTCTGCTTTGCGGAATGACGGTTCCTTTTTTAGCGGACAATAATAATTGTGATTATGTTATCGTAGGCACGAGCCTATGACAAACGAAGGGAAATTATACTATCAAAAGTAAAAATTAATGCCAGTTTTTTATTTTTAAAAGTAAAAAAAACCACTATTTTTTACTATAAAAAGTAAAATTCATAAAGTTGCTAATGCCGAAGTAGGTGTTGGCAATCGTATTCCGTTGTGGATGTTGGGATTGCTGTATTAGTTTGTGGAATCCTGTATTGTGAGATACAATACTAGAGTGTTTATTAGAATGTTATCGTAGGCACGAGCCTACGACAAACGAAGAAGTTTGAAGATTTATGATTCAGAATTTGGAGTACCAAGATAACTAATGAAAAAATCAACAGCAACCTCTAATGGTTTCAAATTGTTTCTTACTACATCTTCAATAAAATCAATGTTAATATCGAAATAGCCATGTGCAATATGGTCGCGCATACCTTTCACTTGTTTCCATGGTATTTCTGGGCGTAGAGGAAGCAATGCTCCTTCTGTATATTTGTCAATTTTCTTAAATTCCTCACCTATAGCCTGGATAAGCATGCAATCCGCCGAAACTGTCTTCATTCCGGAAACAGAGCAAAGTAACTCGTTAAAGTCAGCAACATCTTTATTCCATTCGTAAAGTGTTATTATCGAACGCTTTATATTGCCAAACATTTCAAGTAGAAGTTCACGCAGCTCTGTAGATATCGATTCCATAAGTTTCTATTTGTTTGCGGAAAAATGGGCTTAAATTTTTATTGTCGCATATCAAATCGACCTTGCATCCCAACAATTCTTCCAGAAATTGTGCTGCTGCAATTGCATTGTAAAACGAGTTTGGCATTTTTACAAATAAATCGACATCACTATTCTCGTTAAACGAATTCTTTGCAACACTGCCAAACAACCGCATAAAAGTAATGCCAAAATCCTTCCTCAGTTTCTCGGAATTGCTTTGCAATAAGTTTATGTATTCCAGTTGGGTCTTCATATTTTTTACAGTTACAACAGTTAAATATTTTGAGACAAAGATAAGAAAAGATTTTCGATTTACGAAGTACGATTTAAGATTGATTTGAAATTTGAAGATTTGAGGGCTTCTCCGTTCTGCCCTTTAGGGTACTGAAAAGACAAAAAAATAGCGAAACAATGTTTTGCGCCGCTATTTTTTTCCGCTGGCTGAGCGTTAGTCGAAGCCGAGGTACTTGCCCCAGTTTAATGACTTTAAGGTACTTAATGACTTAAGGATGAAGGGGCAAGGAGGTTTCGTCCATTGTTGGAAATATTGTAAAGGCGCAAAATTTTGCGCCTTTACAATATCCTAATAATTATCAATTATCCATTGTCAATTGTTAATTCTTAACAACATTCCTATTTATTACAAAGTCCGTTGTGCTTACTCTTACCGTATAAGCACCGCTTGGCAGATTGCTGAGATTCAAGATGGTCTCGTAGCTGTTCTGCGGAGCGTCGGCTTTCTCGGTGTAGATTAGCTTGCCAAGCATATCGTAAACCTCGATGGTGGCAGCACGGTTGTCGAAGTTGTCCAAAACAAGGGTAAGCTCGCCACTGAACGGGTTCGGGAATGCCATAACTTCCGGCTCAACGTCGGCACTGTACTCTACGCAGTTGGCAACTACAATTTCAGATGCAGTGCGTGTGCCGTCGTAGTCGACCTGAACGAGGCGGTAGTAGTTGTCGCCACCGTGGATGCCATAGTCGGTGTATGAGTAGTCAAGCGGTTCAATCGAGTTTCCAGCACTTGCAATACGAGCAATCTCAGTAAAGTTGATTGCATCGTCGGAGCGCTCAAGCGAGAAGTAGTCGTTGTTGCGCTCCGATGCGGTTGTCCACTCTACGAGAGTTGAACGGACATCGCAGGTTGCAGTGAAAGAAGTGAGTTCAATTGGGAGAACAACGGTCGGATCTTTAGAGCCAAACGTGGTTATTACGCTTCCGCTACGGGTTGTACCTCTTGATGCGTTAACACCAGAAATAGTGATGGTCTTATAGTCTGCACTAATCGCAAGATTTCCTCCTGCATTTTTCCAGCATTCATCATATACGGCAACCTGTATTACATTGTCAAGATGTGCCAAGTCAGGATATGTGCTTGGGTCGTTGAAATGAGCAGAAGCGGCTGTTGCCTTCGACACAAATTTAACATTTGTAAGGTTGGCTGTTGTAGTAAAGTCCCAGTACTCGAAGTTGCTAACATGATTGAACGGATCGGCACCACACATATCGGCAACATTCCACCAGCGAGGATAGCCGTCTTCCTGCGTAAAACCATCGGTCTTGTGGTGGAATCTGGCGGTAGCAGACTGTTCGTTTGCTATGGTTGCAGTAATTGTACCGAGAACCTTATTTGCACCTGTCGGGAAGGTAAAGCTGGAGCCATTACCATTCTTTGTGACAGTTCCGTCAACATAACTAGAAGTACTTGCTCCTGTCGAAGTTCCAGTCGAAGCAAAAGTTATATCACCACTTACTATACCTTTCGTGAAGGTTGCTGTGCCAGTAATGGTAGTTTCAGTACTAATTGTGAATTTACCATTGCTCTTGTTGAACTGCACATTTTTGAATGTTGTCGCATTATCACCGGCTATAGTTGAAGTTTTAGTAAAAATTATCTTTCCTGTTCCAGCCGTATATGTACCATTATTTGTCCAATTGCCATATATAGTTATATCACCATCACCTGAAGTAAAGGAAGAATTAGCGTCATATATTGAAATCCCGCGGAATCTATTAGTACCATTGCCACTAAGTAAGGTTGTGCCACGAAATCTAATAGGTGCGTCGAATCTGCCGTTGTTGACCATATTGCCATAAACGGACAAGATTTTGCTACTACTATAAACAACTGCACCACTCGCAATCTTTATAATTTGGACTTTTTTGCCAGCATCCACCAATTTGAGTGTATCCGGATACCTACTTGCACAAGCCTCATACTTGCCTACCACAACATTAGCACTACTTGAATTAGGCGCTGTAATAAGAGTGTATTTACCGTCAGAAGAGGTGTACCTCATCCAGTTATCTGAATCTGCCCAGCTTTCACCGTTACCTGTCCAAATATAATATTTATTATCAATACCCATAGTCGTCCTTTCCGAAGATGTTGGCACTTTATATGATACCTCGCCAGAAGCAGAACCCGTCGCCGTACAAGCAAGACCATTTACAGTATTTGTCGCGGTAACATTTGCCGTATATAAACCTTCCGCCTTTACGCTTGTAGGATCAGAAACGGTATTGTTCGAAGCATCTTTCCATTCGCACGATAACTCTCCTACTACACTGCCAGTTGCAGAATAAGCAAGGGATACAACTTCACCCGGACAAATTGAATAATCGTCAGCCGAAAGTGTTCCAACGCTCGGTGAGTTAACGGCTACCTGTACCGTCTGACTGGATGAACCACATCCATTTGTTGCCGTATATTTAATGTAGTTGTTGTTCTGTTCATTGGTTACGGTCGAGCCGTTTGTGAATTCGCTCCAATCTGACTGGTCTGCGCTTATCTGATAGCTTGACGACGACAAATCCTTACCGTTGGTTTCAACTTCGGGAACAAATGTCAGTGCGCTACCAGAACAAACGGTCGGAGCAGGGAGTGTGATTGATGGAACATCGCTTACCTTTACACTGAATTCCTTAACAACGCTATTATGTCCAGCACAACCATTATTGTCTGCTACCGAAACTTTGTAGCTTACTGTTCCTGTTGTGGAATATGGCGGATTGTAGGTTGCGGAATTGGTCGCGTCTGTTGCTGTTACCCAGCTAGAACCATTATACATCTGCCAGGTGTAAGTGTAGTTGCCACTACCCGCTGTTGGTGCTGCGCTAACAGCAGCGTGGTCACCGGTTACGCAATAGTCCACATTGGCAATGTTGCTAACTTCAAGGTAGTGGGTGAAGTTGGCAGTATATGAGGCTGCTTCAGTGACTGTAACTTCTCGTGGGTTGGCTGTCTCGCCATCGCTCCATTGTGCGAAGCAATAGCCGTCGCTAGGCGTAGCACTTAAGGTTGCCGTTGTTCCGCAGGCGTATGTACCATTACCTTCCTGACTAGCCGAACCACCCTCGCCAGCATTTACGGTAACGGTGTAGTTGTTGTGCGTAAAGTTGGCGACCAAAATCCTACTGCCTGTTACAGTAAACGAATAGGTTGCATCGGTTGATACTTCTACATCATTCTCGTCAGTCCAGTTTACAAAATTGTAGCAATCATCAGCGGTAGCAGTGAGAGAGCAAGAACCACCCCTAGCATAATCGCCAGCACCAGTTATGCTACCTGCTTCAGCAATAGAAACTGAAGTAGCAATACTGCACAAGGTTGTGAAGTTGCTGGGTGCGCTCCACGCGGTGTTATCACCATTGTTGTTGCAACTGAGGCCTTGCACCTGCCATTCGTAGTCTGTTCCAGCACTCAAACCTGTAAGAGAGGCTGTTGCATCGGTTGGGTTAGGACTAACCGATACCCAGTTTTCACTACCATAGATGCCGAAGTCGTCAACATACAGATAACGCTGGTCTTCACAATTGAAGTGATGGATGGCTATATAGCCCTGTTGTCCTTCATAAGTGCTCAAGTCGGCAGTGTATTCTACATAAGCATTGCTTGTAGTAGTTTCGCCAACCAAAGTAGTAGAGAAATCTGAAACAGAATTTCCCGTAGTAGAAACATAGATGGCAAAATGTTCTGCGTTATCATATTCAGTATAACCACTCAACCACACCCTCAGTGTACCTTGCAGGTCTAGTTGTGGAGAAACAAGCCAATCGTCGGGGGTTGTGCCTGATGTATTATAAATGTAACTGATATTATATGCGCCATTGTTGCCGGAATGTGCGGTTGCGTGACCAATAGACCAAGTGTTTCCATCACCATTGTCATCAATTGCAGTCCAGCCAGTTGGTAAAGTTTCTCCTTCAAAGCCCTCGTAGAAATAGACCTTTCTATAGCGCAGGTTGTAACTTTCCTGATTGTCTGCCCAGCCGAGCGTAACAGAAGATGATGTAAGGTTTGATGAAACAAGGTCTGTAGGAGCAGCACAGCCATCGGGGGTTGTGAAATAAATCGAACTCCAACCGCTAGTTCCATCGCCACCACAATCGGACTGCACACTAACTTCGTAGAGGGTTTCTGCATCCAATCCTGTTATGTTGCAGGGACTTGTAGCGGGAGTAATAGTATTCTCTGTTCCGTATGAATAGGTATTAATAGTATTATAAACACCGAAATCATCAATAAGTAGATAGTCTTTTCCTGTATCTGTATGGCGGATTGCCACATAACCTGTTTGTCCGGCATACGTACTTATGTCAACTGTTCTTTCTTCCCACTCATCACTGACAGAAGGAAAACTAGGTGCTTCTATCATTACGAAATCACTGACATCATTAGTTTCTGTTGAGACATATACTGCATAGTATTCAGGCCATCCTGCATCACCCGCCACCCAGAACTTCACTACATCGCCAAGTGTCATTTGAGGTGTTACAAGCCAGTTGTCAACAGATCGATCATTACCATCATAACTTCTTGACATAGCCATATAACTGCCTGTATGCGCATATTTGCTGGCATCGCTTAACTGGTGCCAATCTGTTATATTAAACTCGACGCTAAAGTCTGAAGCTTGGAAATCATTGGCATAAGTTGTCCAACTTCCAAGACCACTTTCAAAACCATCTTCAAAAACAGGATCCAGTGTTGTACCATTTATAGTTGCTGTCCTGTACCGCACTGTGTAGCTATCGGCATTGCCGTTCCAAGTGATTTGGGCAGTGTGCTGGGTCAGGTTGCCGGCGTGTACATTCATGGGCTTGGGACAAGACTCTTCAGTTGTAAATGTAACCGAGTTGCTCCAAGTACTCTGGTCATTTTCGTCGCAGTAGGCACGAACCTTTACTGTGTAGGTTGTTCCCTGCATAAGACTGGTAAGATTAAACGGATTGCTGTTTGCACTCACAAGATCCCCCTCGTCGCCATTTACGCAAATCTGCCAAGATTGTTCGCTACCGCCAGCTGTCCAACTCAATTGAACGCTGTTGGTATTTGGAGTGCCTGCAATAAGACCTGTGGGGGCAGGGCAAGACAGAGAAAGAACTGTCAACTTGTAGTCCTCGACTTCGCCATAAGATGCAGAAACACAAGGATCCAATGTGTTTGAACTACCATAAAGCATCTCAACACGCATACGATAGTCGCCTGCTGGAGTGTTGGCTGGTACGGTAAAAGAACCACTCCAATCACTATTTTGGGATGTTGTCACAGATGCGACAACTTCAGTTGAAACATCGAACACATAATCGTGGTTCCAGTCAACCCAAATTGCATATTTGTAAGAGTCGCTATAACCTCTCGTTACTGAGAAAGACAAGGTTTCTCCTGGAGTTATCGAAGCAGAATGACTACTATAAAAGTCGCTATAACCACCTGTGCCTTGACTTGTGTTTGTGTTAGATATATTGGTTGTTCCACCAGTAGTAACGAAAGATTTTATATAATCTGAAGTTTCGGAATAACTTGGTGTACAATACGACGGATCTTCAACGGTTATGGCGCAAGTGGCTGTGTAAGGAGTTCCGTTCACCGTCATCGAGGCGGTTATGGTGGCGAAACCTGCCGCTACACCTATTACAGTGGCTGTGGTACCGCTTCCGCTTACGCTGGCTACGTTGCTGTCGCTAGATGTATAAGTGATAGTAGGCGTACCTGCATTTCCGTATGTGGCAATAAGCGTTTCCGAGAAACCAGTAAGGACTGTTGCTGTGGATGGGGATAGTAAGATATAAGGTTCTGTCTGAGAAAAAACTGTCAATTTGTAGTCCTCAGCTTCGCCATAAGTTTCACTCATGCAAGGATCAGTTGGTGTACCGTTATATAAATGTATGACACGAATACGATAATCACCTGTTGGGGTAGCGGCAGGAACTGAAATATAACCTGTCCAAATACCCGTCGCAGTAGAAGTTGTGTAGTCAACTTTCTCTCCAGAATCAGAAAAATCACCATCTTTGTTCCAGTCAACCCAGATAGCATGACCATAAGAATAACTATTTGTATTTGGTGTTACAGTACAACTCAACGTTTCACCAGCTGTTATTGAAGCAGAATAACTACTGTAGTAATCGCCATAACCACCTGTACTAGCACCTGTACTATTGCTAATGTTTGAAGTACCTCCAGTTGTAACAAAAGAACTGATATAGTCCTCGCTAGGGTTGCTGAAATATGGCTCGCAATACGACGGGTCTGCTACTGTTATGGCACAAGTGGCTGTATAAGGAGTTCCGTTCACTGTCATCGAGGCGGTTATGGTGGCGGAACCTATCGCTAAACCTGTTACAGTGACGGAAGTACCACTACCGCTTAGCGTAGCTACACTGGTGTTGCTTGATGTATAGGTAATAGTTGGTGTACCAGATACATTTCCGTATATGGCAGTAAGTGATTGCGTGAAACCTGTAAGCACTGTTGCAGAAGAGGGTGAAAGTGTGATGTAGGGGTCTGTCAGAGCTAGAACCCGTAAGGTATAATCAATCAAATATGAATAAGTCCCTGTATAGCAAGGATTCTTTTTGCTACTATCGTCTGCACCCTGGATACGCAAACGATATTCACCAGCAGCAACCGATGGAGGAATATTAAATTCAATGGTAAGAGTTCCACTGGATATAGTGTTAGTAGAAGGGTACACCAGTTCATCATCACTAAATGTCAAATCATTGTTCCAATCAATCCACACCCAAGTATAGTAGGTATAATTAGTAGCATAATCAATACTAATTTCAATTGTAGAAGCAGGCATTGCTTCCCCAACAGAACTGGAATGATTATAATAATATGGAGAACTAGTCATAGAAAGGTTATCGTTTACAACAAGACCTGATCCGAAAGTAACATTAGTAATGCCACTTCCATCAACTGAGGTGGGAGCAGGCGTACAATATCCCGTGTAGAAAGTAGCGGAAGATGTATAGTCGCTATTTCCATCGCCTCCACCACAGATTGCCTGCACCTGTACTTCGTATTCGGTGTCTGCTTCAATACCCGTAGTAATGTTATAAGGATTATCTATCACACCTGTTTTAGTAGTCCAGCTGCCAGCACCGACTGCCCTATAACGCAAATTCCAAGATGTTTCTCCATTATTTGCTGTCCACGAAATAGAGGCTGATGTCGTAGATGTTGGAGTGGCGGTAAGAGAGGTTGGCTTTACACAAGAAGCGCCTTGAACAATTTGTATATAGTCAATACCAAGTCCATAACCATAATTGTCCAAAAACTCAAATGCAAGTTGGTATGTGCTGCTAAGGTTGGGAAGGACAATACCATCTTCTGTTGTCCAAGATTCGTAAGCATCTAAATATGACTCAAGTTGCACCCATGTCCCACTGGTTGATGTGCGGTAGTAAACTTTCAAGCCATCAATATCACCAACCCAAGATTGCTCCACATGCATAAAACTCAATTCAGCAGAAGTAACAGATGATAGATCAATTATAGGAGTAATCAACTTAGTGGCATCTCCAGATGTGCCGTGCTTGATTTGAGCACAATAAGTACCTTGACCTGCACTACTCGGATGTGATGAATTGACAGCAGTAGCCACCGACCATGAGCCATTGCCATCCGTAGTCCACCCCGAAGGCATAGAACCATCTTCAAAATCTTCGCTAAAAAGAATAGTCTGTCCCCACGCCGTACCGCTAAAGAGCAAAGCGAAGACTAAAAGCACGAATGTATTTACAATCTTGGATTGCATAAAATTTCTTTTCATATCACTTGTGTTTTTATGTTCGTAATTAATGTTATTCATAAATTGGATAATTTGTAATTGATAATGGACAATTGATAATGGATAATTGATAATAGTAGCGACATTGCGCGCAACGTCCGCTATAATTATCTTCTTGATTATTAATCAATAAAACCATAATCTCCATTATATAAAATAAGGGCGCAAAGATAAAAAATTTTTATTAAAAGGAAGTTATTTATTTTACTTCGTTAAATGTTAAAGACGAGTTCTTATTTGAGTAATGTTATTGATTGTTATACAGATAGTTAACTTTTGGATAAATCGCTGACTGTGATGTGCTGCATCGCTGGGAGCGAAAGGGGGAGGGAATTAGAGTGCCGTAATGCTTAAGAAAACTTCTTTTTTACAATATTCATGTCGTTGCCTCAGCCTCCGCCGAAGTCCGTTAGGCAGAAACTGATGGCAACGACATTTCAAATTTGCATTTTTTTCGTTTTGGTAATACAAAAACGGCTACCATTCAGCAGCCGTTTTTCAATATAATGACAGACTAATGTTTTCTTTTTATCCGCACTTTGAATATCCGCAACTGGTACATTTTACGCAGCCATCCTGATATACAAGTGTACCCTTCTGTCCGCAATGAGGGCAAGCCTGCGAATTATCAACGCTGGTGCCGTCGGGAATATAACGCTTGAGTGCACGGGCAACGCCAGCCTTCCAAGTGTTGATGTTGTCGCTCAACTGCAACGAGGTTACAAGTTTCACAACCTTGTCGATTTCCATTCCGTGACGCAAAACGCCCGAAATAAGTTTTGCATAGTTCCAATATTCCGAATCGAAAATATGCGACAGACCTTCGAAAGTAGTTACATAACCGTACTTGTTCTTGTATTGGAAATCGTACCTTGTCGTACCATCCTGCAGCGGAACCTTTACGATAAAGCCGTGAGTGATTGATTTCGGGATGTTCAGCACATCGTCTTCCACGCGACCTGTGAAGATTTCGTATGGCGAACCGTTTACCAGTCCGATGAATGCAATCCAGTTTTCCTTCTGGTTGCTGAACCTTACAATGTCGGCATCGAGAACTTTCGGACGCTCGTGGACAGTGGCAGGCTTTTCCGTTTTGCCGTCGCCCTTCTTGGCATCTACAAGAACGCCGCTGCGAGAACCGTCGCGATAAACAGTAACACCCTTGCAGCCACTCTTCCATGCTTCCATGTAGCACTCGGCAACGACATCCGCCGAAATGTTGTTAGGCATATTGATTGTTACCGAAATGCTATGGTCAACCCACTTTTGGATTGCGCCCTGCATTCGTACCTTATTTATATAGTCGATGTCGTTGGCAGTAGCCTTATCGTATGGTGACTTTGCAACAATTTTTTCAATTTCCTCTTCCGGCAGACGCATAACCTCGTCAACATTGTAGCCGTTGACCTTTAGCCAATCAACGAACTTATGATGGTAAACAATGTATTCCTCGAACTTTTCGCCAGTGTCGGGGTCAACATAATCGATACGCGAATCGGGGTCGTTCGGGTTAATCTTTCTGCGGCGTTTGTAGTAAACCTTGAATACAGGTTCAATTCCCGATGTTGTCTGCGTCATTATGCTAGTGGTACCGGTTGGGGCTATGGTAAGCATTGCAATGTTGCGACGACCATATTTCAGCATATGCTCATATACTTCGGGGTCGGCTTCCTTAATCCTGTTGATGAACGGATTGTCCTTTTCGCGGTTGGCATCGAAAATAGGGAATGCACCGCGTTCCTTTGCCATAATTACCGATGCGCTGTAAGCCTCAACTGCCAAAGTCTTCTGAACTTCGACTGCAAATGCATTTGCCTCGTCTGAACTGTACCTCATATTTAATGCGGCAATCATATCGCCCTCTGCAGTAATGCCTATGCCCATACGACGACCACGTACAGCCTTGTCGTGAATCTTTTCCCACAGATGGCGTTCCACGTGCTTAATTTCCTCGTCTTCGGGGTCGGAATCAATCTTTGCAAGTATCGAGTCAATCTTTTCAAGTTCAAGGTCAATGATGTCGTCCATCATTCGTGCTGCAAAGTGAACATGCTCCTTGAATTTCTTAAAGTTGAACTTAGCCTTTGGTGTAAACGGATTGTCAACGTATGAATATAGGTTCAATGCCAGCAGTCGGCACGAATCGTACGGACAAAGCGGAATTTCGCCGCAGGGGTTGGTCGAAACTGTACGGTAGCCAAGGTCGGCATAGCAGTCGGGAATTGACTCGCGGATTATGGTGTCCCAGAAAAGTATGCCAGGTTCTGCCGACGACCAAGCGTTGTGGACGATTTTCTTCCAGATATTTTCAGGGTTGACTGTTTTTACAACCTTTGGATTTTCAGAATCTACAGGATACTGCTGTACGAAGTCGCGATGTTCGATTACAGCCTTCATAAAATCGTCGGTAATCTTCACCGAAATGTTTGCACCTGTAACCTTGCCTGCGATGAGCTTTGCATCAATGAAGTCCTCGCTGTCGGGGTGCTTTATTGAAACGCTGAGCATAAGAGCGCCGCGTCGTCCGTCTTGAGCCACCTCGCGTGTGGTGTTGGAGTAGCGTTCCATAAACGGTACGATTCCCGTAGAAGTAAGAGCCGAATTCTTCACTGGAGAACCAGCAGGACGCAGATGCGACAGATCGTGACCAACGCCACCGCGACGCTTCATCAGCTGAACCTGTTCCTCGTCGATACGCATAACGCCTCCATACGAGTCGGTAAGTCCTTCGTTGCCGATTACGAAGCAGTTCGACAGCGAAACAATCTGTTTGGTGTTACCGATTCCAGACATAGGACCGCCCTGTGGAACAATATACTTGAAGTTCTTCAGCAAGTCGAAGAAAACCTTTTCGTCAACTGGATTGGCGTAATTTCGGTCAATTCTTGCCAATTCCGCTGCAATACGGTGGTGCATATCATCGGGAGTCCTCTCGTAGAGGTTGCCGTCCGAATCCTTGAGTGCGTACTTCGACAGCCACACGCGTGCTGCCAATGCGTCGCCACCAAAATATTCCTCCGATGCCTTCTGTGCATCGTCCATCTGGTATGTCTTCTTCTCTTCCATTTTCTACTTCTATTTTTGGGAGTGCTAAATTACAAATAATAGAGGTTGGTGTTTTTTGATGTTATTAACAAGCCCAAGGTTGACATACGAAACTGGATGATAATGGTCTATGGTTCAGTGGTTTGAAAATGAACAAATGTTTTCTGCGCTAAAAATATCAACAAGCGGAAACTCTTGATATTTCAAGGGAAGAGGCGAATTGGAGGATTTTTTTTAACAATATAGATGATTTACCTATTAGGCGTGATGTTTATTTGTTGATATACAAGGAGAAAGGTATAATGAATAACAAGTATTAACAAAAAGAAATCAACAAGAAAAGAGAGTATTTTTTAGGTAAAAGGTATTGCTTTTCCTGATGTTGACAATGGAATCTGCGAAATAGAACTATTGTTCAAGAAAATTTCATCAAAACCGAAACTCGCCCGAAAAAGTGTGTAGTTTTCTCAAAAAGTCGCCCGAAAAAATGTAAAGAAAAACGAAAAAGTCGCCCGAAAAAGTGTAATAAAGGCTAGCAGTCTCGCAGTCTAACAGCCTTGCAGACAGATGGACTGGTATTCTGTCAGCTTTCTAGCCTGTCAGCCTTTTAGCCTTTTCGCCCCTTCTAGTACATCATTCCAAACAACCACAGCGGAATCTTGTTGTCAATGCCGATTTCTATGCCGTCGGCAACCACAAAACTGTCCTTCACTCCGCTTATCTGCCTATAGCCCTTGCCGTGTCCGCCAACCTCGAAAAGATATGCCGAGTTGACAAGAAAATCGCCTTTCTGTGGCATAATTATGCGGTTTGCTGCCGAAAGCTGGTTGGCAAAGAAGGTTTCGCGTATAGTGCCAGTCTCGGCCTTACTTGACAGCGCGTCCATTATGTTGGTGTTTCCAAAAACAATCTTTTCGGGCTTCACAAGCTGCTTCAAGCCCCTGTCCTCGGCATACAGCATCCGTATCACGCCAGCCCTGTCAAGCAAGTCGAAAAGCCGCATAAGCTGGTTTCTGCCAATCTGCATCATCGTGCAAAGCGACTGTATGTTGAGCGTATATGGAACCGTTTCCGACAGAATCACAAGCAACTGCTTGGCCTTTTTCAGCGAGGCGTACTCTATTTCGGTGACGGCGGGAATGTCGTAGTCGATAATGGTATTGACAACCTGCTGCACCCTCGTCAGATAGGTGATTTCGGAGCAACCCCTGTAGTACGGATAGTAGCCCCGCTTGAGGTACTTCTCGAACTTGGGCAATATCTTGCATCTGGCGGAAATCTGCGTGGCAATGTCGTAGTGCAATTTCATAATGTCCTGCAACGAATACACCTCGCCGAACTTCTCGCCCTCGAAGTTCAGGAACTCCCTGAACGACAGTCCCCGCATTTCGTATATCACGCACCGCCGCGACAAGTCGGAAATGGAATTGTCAATCTCGAGCAGCGACGAGCCGGTGAACACTATGTGCATATCGGGGAAGGAATCGTAGATGTTCTTGATTTCCACCGACCAGTTTGGATACCTGTGAACCTCGTCGAGGAAAAGATACTCGCCACCGTGCGCAGCGTGGTAGTCGGCAAGTTCGAACAAGGTATGCGCCGAAAACCAGATGTTGTCGAGCGAAACATACAAGGCTTTCCGCCTGTCGGCAACTTTCGACTTTATGTATTGCAGCATTATGGTCGTCTTGCCAACGCCCCGCGCACCCTTAATTCCTATAAGTCTGTCTTCCCATTGTATCTCGTTGAAGATATACCTAATGATGTCGAGCGATGTCTTCTCAACAAGCTGTGCCGATATTCTGTAAACACTTTCCATACCGCTGTCCTTTCAATTAAAATTTCATCGCCACAAAGGTAAAAACTTTTCTCTGGACAGAAAAATTTTTGCAAATATTTTTCTCTACACAGACGATTTTTGATTAAAAGTTTTCTGTAGATAGACGATTTTTTGTGCGAAGAAAATGCAGTTGGACAAGATGTTTTTCTGCAAATAGAATGAAACCCCTATGGGGTAAATACTTGATTGTTAGTTTGTTTTTATTGACATGTATGCCCTAACGGGCAAGGGAATGTGGATTTTCACAATAAATCCAAAACCTCGTAGAGGTTGCATGGCAATAGAAAAGCATCGAGATTAGAAATTAACCCTGTAGGGGTTTCATAATGAACAGTATGTTTTTTTATGAAAAGCTGTTATTATGTCGCGTTTTGATTTGATGGTGGGTTTATCCATTCTTTTATTTTATAGGCCATTTTATCTTGCCACGATACAAATTCTTTCTTGTCGTCTTTTTCTGCCGAATAATCTTTTCCCGGTAAAAAAATCATATCGCAAGAAGTATTATCTTCTTTAAAGTGCCCATACACATTTTCTTCATTTCCAGGATATAACAATGCCACCTTTTTCGCTTTTCCCCCTTCATTCTTATATACATCCAGATAGACATACATCTGGTGCAAATCTGCATCTTTTGGAACAATTTTTCCATCATAACGAGGCATTTTCCATTTTGTATCCAGAACAAAAGTTTCTTTTCCTTTTTGAACAACAATGTCCGCTTTTACATGTTTCCTGTTATTATCGCTTTCCCACAATACCTTTTGTTTTTGATCCCAAACCTTACAATCAGTCAATTTCCGACGAAGCGTAACGAAAACAAATTCCTCCCAAAGTTTGTTCATATCAAACATCAATGTCCACACATGGTTGTTGCCGTGGTGCAGGTCAGGCGAGTAGTTGAGCAAAATCATTTCTGCCAGTTTAATTACATTTCGGTAATCCTCGCTTTTGCGGTCGTAAATGAGACGCGAGAACAATTCGGGCGTTACAACGACTTCGTCCAGTTCGGGGAAGTTGAAAAAGGTTGATGTCGCCCTTCCCTTTATGTCGGAACTGTTGGTAACGTCGCAAATAGCTAGCAACGCCTGCCTTATAATGCGATTGAGGATATGGTTGTAGTCGTAGGTAGTGTAACGCACATAGAAGCGTTCTTGATGTACGCAGTTGTAGGCAATCTGTTTGTTGAACAGCAGTTTTCCCTTGAGGGCAGTGCGATTGCCGTCAGTTTTGCGGTAGGTCTTTATGAGCCCACGGTTGAGCAGCACAGCCACCTCATCGAGAAACTTCTTGAGGAAAATGTTGAGCAGCACATTTGGACGCCAATGCAAATTGGCAGGAGATGAAGTCTGCACATTGAGTTTATACACCTGTGACAGCATAAAGGTGAGACGGTTACGCCAAAGATTTTCATTCTTTTTCTTTTTTTCGCTATCAGTCTCTTCCTTTGCGTCCTTATCTGCTTTGGGCAGCACATAGATGGTGAGATCTTTCACGGTAATGACACCAACATACTGCTTGAATAGTATGCCATTGACACCTCTTCTACATGAGGTATCAAACATATATGACAATTTTCTATTCTTCCTTTCAATATAATTCACCAATAATTCGAAGTGGGTTTTGGTGAAATTTTTCTTACCAATTGGCAGAAACTCGTGCTCCCAAACATATATTGGTTCTTTTGCTGGCATAATATATTATTTATCAAGCCCCTATTTTGTTTCTTCTATTATTCCGCTTGGTGCTTCTTTTTTCATCATTATGCCAATCGCTTTTTTGATGTCAAAGGTTTCGTCAATAGTCTGTATTTCATACCGCATTTCGGGAATATCATAATCATAGTCTTCCTCTATTTTTACAGCAAAAATATCCGACTTTGTTACAGAATCTATTTTCACAAATCCTTCTCCTTTTATTTTACTACCTCCCAACACATAATAAATCTTCTTGTAGTCACCATAAAAGTACTCCTGCAACAAAGGAATGATTTTGTCCTTGAAGACTTTCGCGAGCCATTTTTCCTTAGCTTTCTCATCTGTACCTTTTAAACAATCATCCATAAAATAGCTATGTCCAATCTGGTGTTCTCTGTCTTTGAGGGCAACGATGCGCTTGTTGATGGTTTCCAACAAATTGCAGAGTTCAACATCGCAAACCTTTATATCTTGATTGTTTACGTCTTTAAGCAGGCCCGGTTTCGGCATCATCTCCTCAAATGAGAATCGACGGCGCAAAGCAGTATCAAGTGCTTCTACACTACGGTCGGCGGTATTCATAGTTCCGATGATATAGAGGTTGTTGGGAACACCAAATTGTTCTGCATTAGGATCTACACTACTAGAATAAGGTAATTTTACTCTCAATTCTTCTTTCTCGCCTATACGCTTGTCTTTTTCAATCAGTGTAATTAACTCTCCAAATATTTGCGACACATTGCCACGGTTGATTTCATCGATGATGAGGACGTAATTCCCATCTTTTTTATCGTTTATTTTACCAGTGATAATTTCGTTCAAAACATCAATTTTTATCCCACCATTGTCAACAACGCCTTTTTTCTCATTATAAAAGCAATAAATACTTTGTTGGGATAAATTCTTATCATAAAGTTTGGAAATAGGAATATTATCTCCTGTATATAACCATTTTACCTTCCTAAATTGATGTATGTCGGTATCTAAAGGTGAAGTTTTTCTATATTCATATTCACCAACAATTTGAGCAATACCTTTAACCTCTTTTGTGCCTTCAGAAATTAAAACAATATCTCCATTTTTCATCCATAATTTGAAAATTTCAAGTGCTGTAGCACCCCATGTTGGATCAAGTTGTTTAAACTCCGCCTTCGTGTTACAACTACTAAAATCTTGTTTTCCACCCCAACCTAATGCTACTACTTCGTTTTCAACACAGTAATCAAAAATGGAATCTGCGTCTTTGCCCTTTTGTCCTAAAGACATTTTGAAGATACGTGTTTTCGAAAAATCTATTTCTTCGAATTTATTTTTAGCTGATGCTTTTTTTGCATTCTCACAAATTTGCTTGAAGATACCAGGGCAAATCTTATATTTCATTCTCGACAAATTTTCAATCGTAGTAACTCCTTCTCCAAATTGGGGCTCGGTTGAACCAGATTGCAAATTCTTATGTTTTGCTTCTATTTTGGCATTATCATCAACTATCGGCTTTATTCCCTCAATGAAATCCTCGTAGCTCATTGACTGATGGAAAGTGGTAAAGACGATTTGTCCAGTAATATCCTTATGGTATTTGAATTGTTGCAGGGCATATTCCCTTTCCTCGATTATATCACTTTGTTCTTTGAATTTATTACGCCAGTTGGGTTCCACAATATCCAATGCTTTATTGACTGTGTTGTATGTTTTTCCCGTACCTGGAGGACCATAGAGGATGAGGTTGAGGGAATGAGATCCTTTGTTAATGAACGATTCATATTTGGCCCAAAAATCAGATAGCTTTTGTGAATTAGAGTTTACTATATTACCATTTGCATCATAAAGATTGTCCAAAACTTTAAGTTCATCCCCTGTCTTTTTGTAATTTTTTTTGCTTCCTGTAGTAATAAAAAGTGATTCGATAATATTGTTATTCCATTTTGGTCGAATATCATTATCCGTATCTATCCATTGCAAATAATTCTGTTTATCATTTTTATAACCGTCTTTATTATTGCCATTGCTCACAGTAATACAAATATTATTGCCAGAATAGGTATCCCATCCTTTTATTTGTTTTTGAATGCCATTTCCATTATACCCCTGACCTGCTAAATTAAATTCATTTCCCCATTTGTAATTATATTTTGCTAGATAATCATTGAATCCACGTGTTGTTGTGACACTAGGAGATATGTTTTTATTCCTTTCTTCAGCAGTCCATTTTGGTGTATTTATACGATTAGCTTCACAAAATTCCAAATGAGCTACAAAATACTGTAGCAATTGCCTAAAATTATCAATATCAGCCATAAAACATAAATATAACGGGACTTTCTAATTTAACATTTTATACATTATCTTCACTTCTCTCTGCCGAAGTCCCATTAAACAGAGAAATGAAAAAATGACATCACAAAGTTACAAAATTATTGCACAAACAATGCAACAGTGACTAAAATTTAATCTTTCTTTTTCCCAATAAAAAACCGCCTTCATCTTGGAATCGGGCCATCCAATTCGGAATTCCAATCGGGCGGTGTCGTTTCTTCTATCGTGAGTAGCCCTACCGATACCCTTCACGCCTCGAAGAAACCGTTGCTTAATTATTGCCCTAACGGGCAGAGGATTGCAAATCCTTATATTCTAGCCTTCGGGAGTACAAATCCCGAAGGACAGAAAACGGAGACTTATCCATTTCCTGTTTTTGTCATCAGCGATAACATTCTCGTCTGCTGATTTTATTCTACGGAAATGCAGGTGTTCCATAGACTCTTCAATAACTTCGACATTGTTATCTTCTATGGGAACAAGAATTGCGGCAATCAGTCCGTTTGGGCTTTTCACGACTTTGAACAGCTCTTCGTCAATCTCAAATGTAGAAAGAATTATGTTTTTTACACGCATAATCTGTTCAAAAGGGTCTGCTCCCTCTACAAAATAACAACTATTCAACGGATGCCTATGGTCATACATAAGCAAATACGGATTGTACCTTTTCCACCATTTGTCAAGCACTGGCATCAGAAACTTATCCAAATCAAAAACATCATCCTTCGAGTTGTACTTGTTCACATAAGATTTTTCCTCCTTGTCCCTAATCGCCACCAAAGGTATGTCCGATTCCGTACAAATGAAATCTGGTCCAAATCCGTGGGTATCGGCACAAAATTCCACATTTTCGGGCAAATCCCGGAGACGAATCTCATATTCGGTAAAATTGCAAGCGAACTGCTCATCATTCCTCTGTATTTTCCTTGACATCGACATCATCACATCCTCATACGAAGGATTTGACGGATTGCCCAAATACAAGTAAATGCGCTGTACGTCGTAACCGTATGGGTCGATTGCACATTCCGAAAGTATTCCATCCTTTTCTATCGAATCTGCGTTGTAACTTGGTGCTGTATAGTAGGCGTATTTATGGTATTTCACAATCATTTCCCTAATGCTTTCCTGCTTCTTTGGCACAAAAAACAACAGGAGCCAAGTGCGCTGCTTTTCGTCCTCACAAGTTGTCCTTCTCGAAAATTTATAGCCGCTTTCATCCATCAGTTTTGTCACTATACGGCAATTATTACTTATGTCAGGAACCAACACCGCTATTTCCGATGTGAGATAATCGGGATATTTATTCGCCCATTTCCAAGCGGGAATATATTCGTCTTTTTCGGGTAATCTGATCCGCAACTGGAATACCTTCAATTTCAGCAAATTAGTCAATCGGTCAGCAACATCGCACACACTTTGAACCTCATCGCTGCTGTGCCATTGCTCCTCGTAGATGTAATCTTCATCTAGAGAAAAAAGGTCTGGAGTATCGCATAAAGGCGCATAATCAATGTACACCTTGTCCAACTCACTAATTAGAATTAGACTAATGTCTAATATGTTATCACTTGTCATCACTTTCTTCTCCCCAAGTCCTTTTTATCTCATCAATAGCGCGTTCTGATTGCCGTTGGATGTATTCGTTATGTTCAACCCCTTCTTTCACGGCATCCCCCTTCCTGAGATAGACAAAATCATTTAGTTCCCAGTGTAATAGGTTACTTTTGTCATCATCGAAAATCCGTGGATAATCGAACAATCCGTCCATCTTGACTGTAGCTGATTGTGGGAGCCCGTACCGGCAAATTCTTTCCATTGATATTTTAGCGGTCCAATGGTTCGAATCCGTGTATTTCAGAACTTCCGTAATTTCTCCTACATAGAGGTCTCTCATGTCCTTGCTAAATCCGTACACGGCATCCCCAACATGGATACTGGGAGGTTCGGCATTTGAGAATGAAATTTCCCCTGCCTCAACTTTTCTTTTCCGTTCATATTCGGAAAGATAACGATAGAAAAAATTGTCAAATTTATCTCCACAAAGCGAGGTGTCCATATAGCATTGTGCCATACGGCAAGAGTCACTATCAATTGGGCAACGACGGCAGACTTCAATATTACCTTGCCTGCTGGCTTCCGTCATACGCTTATACAGTTCATTCACCAAAGGCAAGATTTGTTTCTTCACAACCTTTTGGTTAAGACGATGTTCCCCTTCAAAGGTAATCACATTGGGATAATAGCGGGCAAACTCGTCGCGGCAATTCACCGTGGTGTCGTTGGTTCCGAAAAATCCGTAGCAGCGTAGATTGGCGGGGTCGTCGGCTCGCCAGTTGTCGAACTGATGTGCCTCCATTTCGCGGAAATGCTGGATAATCTCCTCGGTGATAGTAAATTGGGTTTGCCCGTCCTTGCGAGGCTGGAAGAAATCGAATGTACCGACTTTCAGTATTTCGGACAGTTCCGAAATGTGGAAGGCGGGATTTACGCAGATGCGATACGCCACATTGTCGGACAACTGCTGTGCGTACATAGCGCCCATACTGGTGCCGATTATAATGCTATAACCCGGGTACCTGCACTTGCTTTTCAGAAACGGCAATGCCTCCGCTGGGTCAACAGGAATGTCTGGAGCATCAATATGGCAGTCTGGCAGTGCTTTTTTCAAAAATTCTACGGTACTGCTCTGCCCCGATGAACCGTAACCATGTAAGTATAAAATATTCATAGCTTATGTTTATTTTGTTTAACAATGCAAAAATAGATAGTATTTCCGTTGGGTTTGAGATCCTGCTAGTAGCAGACTTTATTTCGAGAAATCGTACCAACTGCCAAACGATGCTTCAGCCTTTTTTCGTGTGAATTTTCCATCGCTGTCAATCCAGCCCAATTGACCGTTATGCAGTACACGAGTATAAGTTTCCGAGTTGATAGATGCGTCATCAAATATAGGCTTGGTATAGGTGTTTCCCCACAAAAAACCGATTTTGCCATCTTTCAATACAGGGATTGCTCCATCTGGGTCTTGCATGGAATAAACTTCGTCCAATTCGATTGGCGTTGACTCTGTTCCGATTTGTCCGCTAAGTATGCCCATCTTGCCATTTTCTTCCGCCACAAAATAATTGATATATGACCAGAAGTAGCGGAAAATGCGGTCGTAGCCCTTGGTCAGTGTTTTGCCGTTCTTTATGTCGTATAGGTAATAACGACCATCAAGAACTACAGGAATCAAGTTTATTCTCTCAAAGCAGGAGTAAAGTTCTGGAAAATCATCAAACTGTGGCTCTATCAGCACCTTGCCACACACATCGCGAAGGCCTTTTTTCCCATTATCGCCAATGAAAATCTGGTCGCGCATATCAAGATGCATTCTGCGAAATTTTTTCTTCATCTTGGAGTATTTTGCCACCTCTTCCGAAGAGTAATCTCTATCTAACAGCGAGTGCATACCAGCGTAATAACATTCGCAGATATAATCAGCTTCGATGTATGCTTTTGCGGTTTCCACATCCGGCACGATACATTCGATGTAATGGGCAGAATCATCTTCCTCTTCATCACCATTATCCACTTGTTCATCGTCAATATCCCAGATTGGTCTTGCGCTCCAATCGTGCCACATATCGTAAAGGGCGCGTTCGTTGGCTTTTTCTGCAGTCCATAGATAAGATAGACTATTATCTGTATTCTTCATTTCTTTCATCTTTTTTCAATTTTTATTTGTAGCAGTAAAAATCATATCGCCTTAGCAATGCCCTCGCCCAGCAGATAGTCGTTGCCACTGGTGGCTTCGTTGTGGTAGTTGAACTGTGCAGCACGAACTTCCTTGCCATACGAAAGGGCGTAATCCACCGTATAGAGCGTACCGCTTTTTCTCGGACATTGCGCCACCACCACAATCTGGCTGAGTGCCGCTTGCAAACGGTTACGCCGTACCAATGTCTTTGGTGTGGCTTTCACGCCTAAAGGCTGTTCGCTGATTACAAGTCCTTTATGCTGTAAAATCCGCTCCTGCAAAGGAGCATTCTCCTGCGGATGCACGATGTCAAGTCCCGAGCCTACTATGGCAATTGTCTGTCCCATAGCATCAAGGCAACCTCGGTGAGCAGAACTGTCACAACCCAAAGCCAATCCAGACACCACCACATAGCCTTTTCTGGCAAAGTCCACAGCCAGGCTATAAGCCTTCGAACAACCATTAGGGTCTGCTGCCCTCGCACCTATAATCGCAACGGACTTCTCAGCCTTCAGCAGTTCCACATTGCCCATAAGGTAGAGCTTTTCCGGACAGTCGTCGCCAATAGCCAGCAACGACTGCGGAAATAGTTCAGAAGTTTTGTTAATCTCAATTATTTCATTCTTCATTTTTTCACATATTTTGTTGTAAAACACAATCTTATAAATTCAAACTTGGTATCACTTTTTCTGATGTGCCGTCAATGCGCAAATACTCCAGTTCCTTAAAATAGTCGGTGTTCGTTTCCCTCTCATCTTTCTGTTCGCGATAAGTCTTGGCTCCCTTTTGCAAAAGTTGTTCTCGCAATTTTTGGGCTAGTGAAAATTCCTCGTCACCCAAATCGGTTTTCACAATGGCATCAATAATATCCAATGGCGAATTGCGTTTATGTATTTCATTCACACTGCCGCCATTTTCCAATGCCCACAATGCGGCTTTCAAGTAAAAGATAGTAGCTTGGTCGTTTCTATTTTTTTTCGACCTATACCGCTTCGCATTTTCTAAAAATTTAATTAAGGAATGAGTAACCGGACTGCCAAGTTCAAAGAATATTTCAATGGCTTCCTTGGCTTGCTCCCAACTTTGCTCCTTGTAATATTTCAAGCCAGAAATGCAATACAGCAACTGGTCTTGGAAAACTTCCTCGCGATATTCTTCCTGAACTTTTTCGTCGATCTCTTTCCTAAGCCAAGGCAACTCCTCCTTCAACTGGCAAATAGTATAATTCCTGCGTTTTTCCGACCACTCAAATTCAAATTGAGGCGGAAAGCATCGCTCGTGATAGTGTGTAATCATAAGCATCCTAACTTCACCCGGTTGTAGCGAATCGCAATGACCGATAGCAAAAAGCGGAGTACCCAAGGTTCCTTCTTTAGTCTTGCTCAGGAAACGATAAAATTCGCGGAGTTCTTTTGCATTGAGCTGTTCACCGTCAGCAAGCCATATTTTTACGACATAGTACCACGAATTGCAAAAGACATTCATCTTTTTAAGTTGTTCCTTGCATTTGGCAAACGGATTATTACCTTTAACATTGGCAAAATAAACTGAATATTCGTATGAAAACTTATTGCACATCAATTTCAAGTTTTCTTCTGTCAGGGCAAGGTCATCGGCAGGATTGACAAGCATCTGCAGGATTTCGTCCTTGTTGTACCGTTCAAGTTCTACCCACGCACCATCAATTTTGACAACATTGGGATTGTCGTCCCGAGGTTCGCCCACATAACTCATTGTGGTAAAATATTCAAAATCGTTGGTAACAAGCCAAAATGGAGAATTGGTCTGCGCTTCATCGGGAAAATGTCGCACGCGGGTCAGCACTTCCTTTCCCGTTTCGTCAAGATACATATTTCGTCCGTCCTTGACAGCGAAAAAGACTCTTCCATTCTCGCTTCCCATACTAATGGTCAAGTAGTCGTATTCGGCAGGGATAACAATCTTGCCGTCCATTATAAATCCTGCTTTTCCGTTGACGATGTATGGACGCTCTTCTTCAAACAGGCAACCGCTTTCTTTACATCCTTGCCATAATTTCACATAATGCCAGTCGTGTTTAATGAAAAGAATATTGTCAACGCATTTCCCAATGAATAGATATTCTGGCGAGTATAATATACTGCCATCTTCATTTTTCATACCCCAAAGACCGTTTTCTTCGAAAAGGGTTCCACTTTGAGCATTTTCAAATGCTGATTTTTCCTTGCTGGTCCGGGCCATTCTGATTTCCATAGATTTAAGTTGATATTTATTGGTTATACAATTGTCTATAATGCATTTTCACGTGTTCTTCAATATGATCGAGAAAGTAAAGCAAATCCCCAAGTTTCGCCTTTGGTGATAATTTCACTTGGAAGGGAGTTTCTCCTAACTGAAAATAATCGCTTGGCGGCGTGAAATCCTTCGGATTCAATTGCTTTAGTTTCTGCCTATAGTCGTCAAGTTTCCGAAGAATGTCAAGCATTTCCGACTCGTCTTTTGCGTCCATATTACTTCCCCAACACCCTCTTAAACACATCAAAATTCCTGCTGTCGCCCGGACGGCAATAGACGGCAAACTCGATGGCATCGAAATAGCCACGGAACTCATCAATAACGGTCTTGTACGCTGAAGCGACAACCTCCGGCGGATTGCGGAACACTCCGCAGCCAAATGCACCAAGTATTACGACTTCGGCTTCGTTGTAGGCGGCAGAAGCAAGAATCTTACGCGCACGCGACTTGTGAAGTTCAAGCAGTTCGGCATTGCTAATACTGACCGATTCGCCCTCGTCGGGGTTTAATCCGTTGGACGGATTCTCGCGCAGGTTGGGTGCAGCACAAGTGATGACATCCACATAGAACGGCTCCTCGAGAAGATTGTAGTCATCATCCTTTATGACAAGGACATCGCGAGTATAGATGATGTCATCGTTGTGGAGTGGATTGCGTGTTTTCCTGTGCGGATTGTAGAACATCTTATGAGGCATTTCCGAATCGAGGCAAGGCAACAAGGTTGACACCCTACAAAGGCACTCCTCCTGTGCCGACGAACCTTTTTTCACGCCGCCACCAGGATTTGTTGCCGAAGCAAAATTCAGTACCGCCACGCACTTCCCATCACGAACATACGGTGCGGCAGCTTCCATTGTACGCAAACCACTCACGCGCAATTCTAGTTCCTTACCATCCTCCGCTTTCGGCAGGACAATCTTCTTGTCGTGCGAAATGAACACTTGATTCTCAATGCCTTCTGCAACCGTCTGCTTAAATTCGGGGTCGCTGTCTATTCTGCGCATCGTGTCGTCGTGTACCGACACCAGATACTGTCTCCTTTGCTGAAACTTATCATTATACATAGTTGGTTTAGTTTTTAAAATTCGGTGCAAAAATAAGGAAAATTATAATATGGAGGATGATAATGCTAGTAGCAGGAAATTGTAGAATATTTTGCGGATTACAAATCCTTATATTCTAGCCTTCGGGAGTACAAATCCCGAAGGACAGAATCCGAAATCACGGCTTTTATTTAATGTTATGCCATCAAAAAAAATCAAATTATTTTATGGCATAACATCAAATATTGGAAATTTTATAAGTCTATTCAAATCTATTCGTTTAAAAATTCTTAGTCAGCATCCATTTCCAGCAAGGTATAATTTTGATGGATAAGTTATCTTCCTGAATAGTATTTTCTTCATCGTATGTTATTATGTACAAGGATTTTAGTTTTTCGACTTTTGCAAACTTGATTAATGCATTTATCTCCCTGTCCCTTGTGTCCTTTGCATCTATGCTATACGAAACCTGATATGCCGCTTTCTTTTCCGGCACATAGAAGTCTATTTCGACATTGGAATTATAGAAAAACAGATTTTCATATTTCTTCCTGAGAGCAATTGCAACAATGTTTTCGAGAAGAGAAGTTTCGCCGTCAAACAAGAACAAATTCAGAATGCCATTGTCGGTGAAGTAGTATTTCTTTTGGGTTTCCTTTTCGGCAAACTTCGATGCGTAATTTTGTATGCTGAAGATTAGCCTTGTTTCGTCGGCATATTTAAGGTAGTCGATTACTGATGCAAGTTGTATTTTAGCATTGCTTGCGCAGATAATGTTGGTAAGTCTGGTAAACGATGACGGCTGCTTTACGCTTTCCGCAAGTTTCTTTATAAGCAATTGGAGTGCCTTGTCGTTTCTTATCTTGTAGCGCGCAATAAGGTCGCCTAGCAATATTTTCTGGTATAGTACGCTTAACCATTGCTGTTTTACTCCAATGTTGATACATTCCGGAAAGCCGCCGTTATGAAAATAATCGCTGAAATTCTGCCTTATTGTTGCGAGTGTTTCGTTGCCGTACTGCCAGTTGCCAACAAGTTGTATGCCTTTGGCGTTCAGAAACTCGTTGAACGAATACGGATAGACATTTTGTACTAGGTAGCGACCACCAAGTACGGTTGCGACTTCCGAGCTTAGCATTTTTGCATTGCTACCTGTTATATATACGCGATATTTTTCGTTGGCGAGTCTGCGGGCAAAGTTCTCCCAATGTTCAATATTTTGGATTTCGTCTAGGAATAGTATTGGTGTGCGATTGTACAGTGCCGAGTAGGCTTGCAGTATAAGGTCGAAATCGTCAACTGAAAATTCAAGCATACGCTCATCGTCGAAATTGAGATAGATGAAATCTTCAAATGAATATCCCTTTTTTACCAGTTCCTTCATTCTCTGGTACATCAGGAACGATTTTCCGCACTGCCTTACGCCTACAAGCACATAGTTCAGGTTGTCATCGAATCTAAAATCTCGCTCAACAAGTTCTATTTTTCTGATAAACTGCTGGTTGGCAATTAGTATCTGCTTTAACTTTTCAATAGTCATAGTTTCAAGTTTGATTTTGCAAAGTTAATTATTTAATGTTATAACATCAAAAAAAATCAAATTATTTTATGGTATAGCATTAAATATTGGGAGAACAATATGGTCTGGTGGAGTAAAAGTGTTGATATTCAAGTGCTTCAAATTGCTATTAAGGCAGTGAGCTAAGGGATTGCAAATCCTTATATTAAACGTACTGGCGCAAAGAAAAACGGTCATTGGGAAATTTGAACAAAGCAACAAATAACGCAGTAGTAATGTCCCTGTAAATGTCCCTCAAAATGTCGGTATAAATGTCGGTATAAATGTCGGTATAAATGTCGGTACAAATGTCGGTGTAAATGTCGGTATAAATGTCGGTGTAAAATTTTCACCGCCAATGAAGAAGAAAGAATTACAGGACAAACTGTTGGAATCTTCTTATGCAGCATAAACTCGTAGTCATACATTTTCCAATTAGTGATTGGAAAATCTGATGAAAAGCAAATTTTGAACGCGGTGCGTTCACAATCTACAATCAGGCTATCTTGGACGCAATAATTATAGCGTAACCGATATTTTGCGGTGCTATTTTTTCACCGCAAATATTAGTCCTATGAGAATAAGTTTACCACAATGCAATCATCATCGCCCCAAAAATTCCATATCGGGATGATATTACGTATACGCGAGTTCGGGATAAGAAAAAACTGAAAAATTGAACAAAAAAGATTTGGTAATCACAGCATTATTTTGTATATTCGTAGTGTTAATCAATAAGTTATACAAAAAAGAATTGCTATGATTACCGAGGACAAAATTACAGAAATCTTTTGCATGATGGATGAATTCTGCAAAAATCTTGATGAAACATTGAATAAGCAACTGCGTCTAAGCGACGGAAACGATGGAAAACGGCATCGAGACCGCAAGGGTAAATTGTCGGAAAGCGAAATTATGACAATTATGGTAGCCTACCATTTCGGTATGTTCAGCAACTTCAAGA
>Ga0265299_10000527_pt1 | contig 47010 bp, 40 predicted proteins | sample AusTroGonzalo_MG_4_FD_193485 | JGI IMG/M metagenome (GOLD analysis project Ga0265299, IMG submission 193485) | Bovine rumen microbial communities from tropical cattle in Woodstock, Queensland, Australia - Gonzalo_02 | ecosystem: Host-associated > Mammals > Digestive system > Stomach > Rumen ...
CGGAATGTCCAAAATCGGATGTTCGGTAATCTTGTACATTTTCTTTGCTTTTATAATAGACTATATTTCAGTTAATTAAATTAAAAATCATCGTAAATTTTTGTGGTGTTAAATTTACATTTTTTTTGTTTTGCTATAGTTATGTAGCAAAAAAAACTGAAAAAATGTTTTCTGAGATAGTTTTCTCTTGATAATAAAAGAGTTGCGGTGTAAAGTTCATTATTTGAATGACTGTAGGTTTGACAAGTAACTGAAATTAATTTGATTTTTTGACCAACACTCTGTCGTCATTACTCGCAAGCTTCGTGCACTAAAGGGTCCGTAAAGTAGAACGAACAGCATAAGGAACGTTGCTTGTGAGTTCACTTATACGGAATCTCCCATTAGTACACAAAGGAGATTCCGCATAGTCGAACATTACAACGCTCCTCGTTCCGTATCGCGTGTATGTTCTGACTTGTGGAATGACATACTTCTTTTTATAACTTACTAACAATTCTGTTGTTATATAAGTTGTAAAAAGCGTTGAATATCAGATTACAGTCATTTGAATATATTCAGTTTTTCATCAATTGTTTTGCTGTCTATATTGGAACAGGATAGAATGCTGTGGTATAGAAAATCTGTTCTATATCTTTTGTTTTTGTTTTTAATAACTGCATTGACTTTTTCAGGATAATTTTGCTTGTATATGTCTGAATACCAAATAAAACAGGCAGGATTCTTTAAGGCATTGCTTTCGTTTGCGTGTAGCCATTTACCATTTTCACCAAGTGCTTCGCCGTGGTCGGAAAGATATATGACAATAGCGTTACTAGATTTGACAGCAGAGATTACGTTAAAGACGAATTTGTCGGTTTCGCAGACAACATTGTCGTATGAATTAATAATCTGTTCCGGGGTGTTTAATCTCGTGTCCTTGTTGGTTGTAATAGGTGTAAACTTGCAATTGTTTGTGTCGAAATGATTGTTGTAGTACCAATGGTTGCCAATTGTGTGGAATATAATCATTTTTCGTGGGCAACTGTCGTTTAGTATGTCAAGATAGGTAGGGATCATTTCGTTGTCGTACCATTTGTTTGAAAAATATACCGAGTTGCCTGGATGAACAAATCGTATCTCGTCACATTCGTGGGCAAGTTGGTAATATGTGTCGGCAATATCTTGGTTTGCAATCCAATATGTGCTGAAATTGTCTTTGTTGAATGATGAAATAAACGATTTCTCGGAGAAAGCCCTTTCTTGATTTGCGCTGTCGGCTCTTGTAAGTATGTGTGGCAAACTGCGGTTTGTGTAAGTGTATTCGGAATAAATGTTCGGAAATGATATTATGTTGCGTTCTTTTGCTAGGTTCGGGGTTGTTTCTCTGCCGTATCCGTTTATTGACAGATGGTCGGCTCGTAACGATTCTCCAATAATCAGTATGGTGGTGATGCTGTCGGTTCTATGTGCGGTTTCTGTCCTTTCGTCAGGATCATAAAGAATTTTATTTGTATTGTTCCTTAGTATGATATACTCTTTGGTTTTGTAGTAAACGTTATAAGGAAATCTATCCGGCAAATAAAGTTTTGCACCATCCGTAATGTGGACACATCCGATGAATAGCGGAATAGATACCAATGCTAAAATTAATGGTTTAGAGAATGTTATTTTTGACCTGTATATTATGAATGCAGTTGAAGTTATCACCCACAATATTATGCATAGGACTGATGGAACTGTAAAGAAATCGCTTGTCGTTTGAATGTCGTTGTGTAGCGAAGCGTCAATCAGCATAGGAGTAAGTGTGGCTCCGTACATAATCTTGGCGTAGGACAAGATTGTACCTGCGAGATTGTATAGTGGAAACAATACATAGAACACATATTTGTTTGCAGAGATTGCTGTTAGTAGCAATGCATTTGCGATTGATGCTAAAGCCCAGTATATGATGTAATGAATAATTTCATTGGTTGTGGATAGGTTTGTGTCAATGAAGTATGCCGTTACGTAAAGAAGACTTGTGGTTACGGATATAATTATCAAGAAAATTACTTGAGGCGTAAATATATGGAATTTATTTTTGCCGTTTTGTCGTATTGTGTTGTGTTTCAGTTTTTCATCCATCCTATTTTTTGTACGCTATATCAATGGTTGCAAATCTACTATCATTTTTGTGTATGGCAATGCCAGTTCCTCAAAATTTTGCAGTCATATTAATATTGTCTATATTTGCAATCCCTAAAAACAAACGTAATGAACAAAGAAGATATAATTGAAGTCCTCGGTGCTGTCCGTTATCCCGAAACGGGACGCTCTATCGAAGAGGAAGGGATGATAGGCGATATTGAAGCCAATGGCAAGGAGATAAATGTTACTTTGCTGTTTCCGAAGGCTACCGACCCGTTCTTGTCGGCAGTTAGACGTGATGCAAAGGATGTTTTGGAAGCACAATTCGGCGATGTCGCTGTAAATATAATCACAAAGGTAAAGCCGAAAGAGGCTAAGCCAAAGCCGACAGAATGTGGCGTAGGTAAGGTTAAGAATATTGTTGCTGTTGCTGGCGGCAAAGGTGGCGTAGGCAAATCGACAGTTGCCGTAAACCTTGCTATCTCGTTGGCACAGAAGGGGTACAAGGTAGGTCTGCTTGATGCCGATATTTTTGGTCCGAGCGTACCGAAAATGTTCAACACCGAAGATGCTCAGCCTTTGGCAGAAGCCGACAGCGAAGGTCGTGAAATCATTATGCCGATTGAGCAGTACGGAATAAAATTGTTGTCGGTTGGTTACTTTGTAGCACCGGGAAGTGCAGCAATTTGGCGCGGACCAATGGCAGCGGGCGTGATGAGACAGTTCATCCAGAATACCAAGTGGGGCGAACTCGACTATTTGCTTTTCGATATGCCTCCAGGAACTGGCGATATTCATTTAACATTGGTTCAGACGGTACCTGTAACTGGTGTTGTGGTTGTTTGTACTCCGCAGCAGGTTGCAATAGCCGATGCCCGCAAGGCTGTTTCTCTGTTCCGCACCAAAGACATCAATGTGCCGATTTTGGGTATTGTTGAGAATATGTCGTGGTTCACTCCTGCAGAATTGCCCGACAACAAGTATTACTTGTTTGGCAAGGACGGCGGTGTTGAACTGGCTAAGGCTATGGACACCGAATTGCTCGGTCAGATTCCTATCGTGAAGTCAATCTGCGACAGCGGCGACAAGGGAATGCCTGCTTCGATGGAATTTGCAAGCATAGTTGGAAAGATGTTTGCACAACTTGCAGAGAATCTGGTAAAGGCAGTTGAAAAGCGCAATGCAACCTTGCCTCCGACAAAAATGGTTGAAACAAAGTAAAATTATTCAATATGGAAGAAATAGTAAAGAAAATCCAAGCGTCTATTGACGAAATAAAGCCTTTCCTCCAGCAGGACGGTGGTGACATTGAACTTATCGAAGTAACTCCCGATTTTACTGTAAAGGTAAGATTGCAAGGTGCTTGTGGTTCATGTCCATATCGTATCCAGACATTGAAACTCGGTGTTGAAGACAAGTTGAAGACCGATGTTCCACAGGTTAAGGAAGTGGTGAATGTAAATTAACAATGGACAACCGGAATATTGAGATAAAATTTTGAGTCTCAACAAAACTTGTATAGTCATACCAAGTACAATACAGTGCATAGAACTTTCAACAAGTTTACATCGCCATGGGACTTTGCGAAAACAAAGACTTACGCCAGAATATAGAGACATAGTATGTAAATTATAAATTCTTGAATTTTAAATTAGTAATAGTATGAAGAAAATTTTTACAATCGTAGCATTGGCGTTATGTACATTAGCCATGAACGCACAACACGTAGCACGGACAATGGATTTCGAAGGGACTTCGAGGAAATACATGGAGTACATTCCGACAAGCTCACCCGACGGCAGTATGCCAGTAATATTCCTACTGCACGGACTTGGCGACAACTGCAACAACTTCTCCAACCTACATTTCGAGAGCGTTGCACCAAACTGGATAATAATCACACCAGAAGCGACAGAAGCCACTATAAACATTATGGGAATGTATAGTATGAATGCAGGAACAGCATGGGCAGCTGGCGTTGGTGGAGAAAACATTACATATAGTGGATTGCCCATTGGTAACATTGAATTGAACGCAAATGTAAACGACGAGGGATTCATCCTTGCAATACTAGACTCGCTCGAAAACAACTTCAACGTTGATACCGACAGCGTTTTTGTTGCAGGGTTCTCTATGGGTGGATTTATGAGCAACAAGATGGCTGTTAAGCACGCCGACAGAATCAAAGCTGTAGCTTCGGTAAGCGGCACTCTCGGTCATTTCCAAGCATTTGAACCTACTGGAAACATAAATACAATGCACATACACGGTACTTCCGACGAAACAATATCATACGCCAACGCCGATTTTAACTTCAATGGAGTTGCTGTACCAGTAGGACTTGGCGCAGAAACCCTTGTAGAAACCTGGCGCAACTACAACCAATGCAGCACAGAACCAATCGTTTACAATTTTGAAAACACCAAAAACGATGGACTTACTTTCGAGCAATACATCTACAAAAACGAAGAATCTGGTCATAAAACTGTTTTCATCAAGGTTAACAATGGTGTTCACGACTGGTACGATGGTTCTAGCCACGACATCGACTACAACACCGAAATATACAAGTTCTTCACTGGACAAGAACCAGAAGGTGATACGATTACAACAATAGTAGGAAACGGTGGTACAATTACTCCTCATGGAACAATCATTGTTGATGATGGTGCCGACCAAACTTTTACAATCGCAGCCGACGAACACTACAGAATCGTAAGCGTAATAGTTGATGCTGAAACAGAAAACGAAGCCGATATAACAGAAGAACTTGTTGATGGCATTTATTCTTTCGCAAACGTCACAACAAACCACACTATTACAGCAACATTCGAGGCAATAACCTACACAATTGAAGCTACAACTAACGAATTTGGCACAATCGCTCCTGCAAGCATAACTGTAATAGAAGGCGAAAACGCATCGTTCACAATCACAGCCAACGACAGCTGCCGTCTTGTAAGCGTAATGGTTGATGGTGAAAACAATGTTACAGATGCACTTGAAAATGGCGTTTACACATTTGAGAATGTTACAGCTAACCACACAATTGCTGCAACATTCGAGAGAATCCCGACTTTCACAATCACAGCTACTGCCGAAGGTAACGGCACTATCACACCTGCTGGAGAAAATGTTGTAATGGAAGGCGAAAACATTTCATTCACTGTTACTGCTAATGAGAGCAACCGTATTGCAAGCGTAATGGTTGACGGAACTAACAATGTTACCGAACAACTTGTAAACGATGTTTACACTTTCACAAATGTAACAACAAACCATACTATTGTTGTAACATTCGTCGAATCAAACTCTGTTGATATGTTTGAAGTTGCTTCAATGGCAATCTACCCAAATCCGAACAATGGTATATTCAATATCGATTTCTGCAACTTTGAAGGCAAAGCAACCTACCAGCTAATCAATGCTCGCGGTACTGTTGTTGAAACTCATGAAATAAACGTTATGAACGGGAAAAACATGAAATTCAACCATAACCTCAAGGCAGGTATTTACTTTGTAAGAATAATAGCAGACGACAAAGTTTACGTTGAGCAGATTATTGTTGAATAATCAGACTAATACATAATTATAAAAAAGGAAGAAGTAGTGAAGCAAATCTACTTCTTCCTTTTTTGGTAACTATATACATGTTGACACACAGAACTTCAGTTCCGATTCTTTGCGTCATCCGTAAGACAAAGCGAACCGACTAAGGAATGTGTCGTGTGAGCCTGTCTGTACGGAATCTCCAGTAGAAATGATATCTGTTGGAGATTCCTTCTTTTTTGCTTTTTATTGTTGTCCGATAAAAATCAGGGTGATGTGCGTAATTGTAATGTTATCAAGTATTTATACGATGGTATAAATAAAGGGGCTCGTCATTTGCTCACTTCGTATCGCGAGCTAAAGGTACGGAAGCTAGTCGAAACACGCGATACGGAACGGGGAGCGTTGTGAAGACTGCTATCCGTAATCTCCTACAATATTACTACTCAAGGAGATTGGCTACGCCGAACTAAAGGTACCGCATAAGCGAGTTCTCACGACACGTTCCTTAGTCGGTTCACTCTGCTTTACTCGCAAGCTTCGTGAGCTAAAGGTTGCGGAATGACTTTCCTTTTTTTTATCGGACAACAATATTTGCTTTTGTTGAATAATAAAGCTCCCTGAGCGAAGTCGAAGGGCAAGTTGAAGGGTCGAAGTACGGCTATCTATTAGGAGATTGCTTCCGCGAGCTAAAGGTTGGCTTCGCCGAGCTAAAGGTTGCGCACTTCATTTCGCAAGGCTGCAAGCAGCGTATAAGAACAAAAAAAGCCCCCTTCTATCCAAAAGGGGGCTTTTTACAAATCGTTTATTACCTTATTACATTGACTTTTACAACGCTTGTGCCGACCTTTACGAAATATGTTCCATCGCAAAGACCCGACATATCTATGGTCTGGTTTTCGGATGCGTTATCAACAGTTGCAACAACCTGTCCCAAAGTGTTGATTACAACAATGTTCTTACCTTCTGCATTCGTAATATTTATCTGTCCATTGGTCGGGTTAGGATAAACCTCGATGGCATTTGAAATCATTTCATCAACAGAAGCATCGCAGTCGGCTACAATGTCATTTACGGACGGATAATTAACATAATAAGCTCCGTATGAGTATTCAACTATACCAGCAACCCTGTAATACTTGTTTTTCTCAATAGGATATGCTCCATTTTCAAAATTATGACTGAATGTTACAGTATCGCCTGTTTCATTTACACACGACCAGTTTCCGTATGGCATTGTGCTACCGAGACTACGAACACATTCAACACGAACATAACAACCTTCGTATGCCTCGCTCTTGGCTTCATTAACTGTAACATCTATAGGAGACACAACACCCATGTCATAAATTTCAAAGTTTGCAACATCTGTCAATTCGGTAAGACCATAATATTCAGAAACCTTTGCTTGGAATTTGACAGAATCACCAATGTTAGGATTGTTATTAGAATCAAATACCCAGATGCCGCTCCAAGCCTCGTTGGCATCCTGAATAGAGTATCCCTTAACTGGGAAATACGGAGTATTTATAAAGTTGGAAGTAACAACGCCCTTTACCCAGACAGTCTGGTTGTTGTAAGGAGAGTCTCCACTTTCTTCAGTAGTATATTGTATCTCGCGTATTGGAGTTGTTTCTGGTACTGTATAGTTAACCGTAAATGTCGATGTCGCGGTTGCTATGGTATTTCCTGTTGCAACTAAACTTGCAGTAATTGTATGTTCTCCCTCTGAAACACCAGTAAAAGTATGCGAAGTTTCTGTTCCCAAAATAGCATCCTCATTGTCGAGAGAGAAGGAAATATTGCCATCAGTACCTGGAGTGAAATTGAATACCGATACAGTTGCGTTAACTACTGACGAATAAACCGTGCTTCCATTTGCAGGATTGGTTATCGTTATTGCAGGAACAACAGCACCAACAACTATGTCGTTTTCATCGCGCGGCTTCAATTCCCAGATGCCTTCTTGTCCGTACCAGTCCACAATACCTGTTACCGTATATGATGTACCTACTGTAGGAGTATAACTAAGACCAAATACTACGATTGAAGTTCCATCGTTGATAGTCCACTTCTTTGCTCCGCCAATGTTGGTACAAATACCAGTTACTGTTACAAGAACGCTTTCGTATGGTTCTCCGATTTCGCTAATGCTTTCAAGCTCAAGTCCATTAATTGGAGCAGCTTCCCCATTGTTTACAACCGATGTCGGATTCATTTCAGTAAGACCATTGTATTCTGTGATTGTACCAGATACAATTACATTGTCATTACGTTCAGGTGTTCTAGTAGAATCTGTATTATATACGTATAGTCCGCTCCAAGCCGCTTCGGCATCCTGAACATAAAATTTGTCGCCGTTGAATCCTGTAACCGTACCGTTTATGATTACAGTCTGTCCGTTATATGGCGATGCACCATCTTCTGCGGTTGTATATTGAATGTCGTGGATTGAAGTGAAATCTGGCGAAAGGTTAACCGTAAATGTCGATGTTGCGGTTGCAATTATGCTCTGGTTGGTTCCAACAAGACTTGCTGTAATTGTATGCTCGCCATCCTCAAGACCTTCGAAAGTATGCGATGTTGATGTCCCAGTAACGGCTGTTCCATTATCAATTGCAAATGAAATGTTACCGTCGGTGCCTACCGTGAAGTTAAGAACTTGTACTGTAGCATCTACTGTTGACGTATAAACTGTGGAACCGTTTGCCGGATTGGTTATTGTAATTGTGGGAACTACCGCTCCTGCAACAATGTCAGCTTCGCTACGCGGCTTCAACTCCCAGATGCCTTCGGTTCCGAACCAGTCAACAATACCAGTTACGGTATATGATGTTCCAACTGTAGGAGTGTAGGTAAGACCGAATACTACAATCGATGTTCCGTCGCTGATTGTCCACTTCTTAGCTCCGCCAATGTTGGTACAGGTTCCTGTAACTGTCACAAGTACGCTTTCGTATGGTTCTCCTATTTCACTGATGTTCGCAAGTGCAAGTCCGTTGACTGGCGTAACAGCACCATTGTTTACAACTTCTGTAACTGGCGACATTTCGGTAAGACCGTTGTATTCGGTGATTGTACCTGTTACGGTTACATTGTCGTTGCGGGAAGGTGTACGGTCAGAGTTAGTATTATATATGTAAAGTCCGCTCCATGCTGCTTCGGCATCCTGAACATAAAATTTGTCGCCGTTGAAACCTGTAACCGTACCGTTAATAATTACAGTCTGTCCATTATATGGCGATGCACCATCTTCTGCGGTTGTATATTGAATGTCGTGGATTGAAGTGAAATCTGGCGAAAGGTTAACCGTAAATGTAGATGTTGCGGTTGCAATTACGCTCTGGTTGGTTCCGACAAGATTTGCAGTAATCGTATGCTGTCCATCGGTAAGGCCTTCGAAAGTATGCGATGTTGATGTTCCTGTAACGGCTGTTCCATTATCGATTGAGAATGATATATTGCCATCGGTGCCTGCAGTAAAGTTGAGAACCTCTACCGTTGCATTCACTGTTGAGGAATAAACTGTGCTTCCATTTACAGGACTGGTTATTGATATTGTAGGAACACCGGCTCCTGCAACAATGTCAGCTTCGCTACGCGGCTTCAATTCCCAGATGCCTTCGGTTCCAAACCAGTCAACAATACCAGTTACGGTATATGATGTGCCAACTGTAGGTGTGTAGGCAAGACCGAATACTACAATCGATGTTCCGTCGCTGATTGTCCACTTCTTAGCTCCGCCAATGTTGGTGCAGGTTCCTGTAACTGTCACAAGTACGCTTTCGTATGGTTCTCCTATTTCACTGATGTTCGCAAGTGAAAGTCCGTTAACCGGCGTAACAGCACCATTGTTTACAACTTCTGTAACTGGCGACATTTCGGTAAGACCGTTGTATTCGGTTATTGTACCTGTTACGATTACATTGTCGCTGAGCGACGGGGTCAACGATGAATTAGTATTATATATGTATAGTCCGCTCCATGCAGCCTCTGCATCCTGGATGTAGAACTTGTCGCTGTTTAAGCCTGTGACTGTTCCGCTTACTGTAACGGTCTGTCCGTTGTACTGCGAAGCTCCGTCTTCTGCTTCAGTATATTGGATGTCGTGGATTGGCGTTGTTGTCGGGCCATCAAGGTCAACTGTGAATGTTGCCGTTGCGGTTGCGACTACTGTTTCATCGGTTGCAACAAGGCTTGCGGTGATTGTGTGCTGTCCATCGGTAAGGCCTTCGAAAGTATGCGATGTTGTTGTTCCTGTAACGGCTGTTCCATTATCGATTGCAAATGAAATGTTGCCGTCGGTGCCAGCCGTGAAGTTAAGTACCTCTACCGTTGCATTCACTGTTGACGTATAAACTGTAGAACCGTTTGCTGGATTGGTTATTGATAGTGTAGGAACACCGGCTCCTGCAACAATGTCAGCTTCACTACGCGGCTTCAACTCCCAGATGCCTTCGGTTCCGAACCAGTCAACAATACCAGTTACCGTGTAGGACGTGCCGACTGTCGGTGTGTATGTAAGACCAAATACAACAATCGATGTTCCGTCGCTGATTGTCCACTTCTTTGCTCCGCCAATGTTGGTGCATGTTCCTGTAACTGTAACAAGTACGCTTTCGTATGGTTCTGCAATCTCACTGATGCTTGCAAGTGAAAGTCCGTTGACCGGCGTTGCTGTGCCGTTGTTGATTATTTCAGTTGGATTAAGTTCTGTAAGTCCGTTGTATTCGGTTACTGTACCTGTTACGATTACATTGTCGCTGAGCGACGGGGTCAACGAGGAATTGGTATTATATATGTAAAGTCCGCTCCATGCAGCCTCGGCATCCTGGATGTAGAACTTGTCGCTGTTGAAGCCGGTGACTGTTCCGCTTACGGTAACGGTCTGTCCGTTGTACTGCGAAGCTCCGTCTTCTGCTTCAGTATATTGTATGTCATGGATTGGCGTTGTTGTCGGGCCATCAAGGTCAACTGTGAATGTTGCCGTTGCGGTTGCGACTAGTGTTTCATCGGTTGCGACAAGGCTTGCGGTGATTGTGTGCTGTCCATCGGTAAGGTCTGCAAATGTATGAGAAGTTTCCGTTCCAACAATTGCATCTTCAGAATCAATTGCAAATGATATGTTGCCGTCGGTGCCAGCCGTGAAGTTGAGAACTTGTACTGTAGCAGTTACGGATGATGTATAAACCGTACTTCCATTGGATGGAGTAGTTATTGATATTGAAGGAACACCAGCTCCAGCAACAATGTCAGCTTCGCTACGCGGCTTCAATTCCCAGATGCCTTCGGTTCCGAACCAGTCAACAATACCTGTTACGGTATATGATGTTCCAACTGTAGGAGTGTAGGTAAGACCGAATACTACAATTGAAGTTCCGTCGCTGATTGTCCACTTCTTTGCTCCGCCAATGTTGGTGCAGGTTCCTGTAACGGTTACAAGTACGCTTTCGTATGCCTCGCCTATTTCACTGATGTTCTCAAGTGAAAGTCCGTTGACTGGCGTTGATGCGCCGTTGTTGATTATTTCGGTTGGAGTAAGTTCGGTGAGACCATTGTATTCGGTTACAGAACCTGTTACGGTTACATTGTCGCTGAGGGATGGGGTCAACGATGAATTAGTATTATATATGTATAGTCCGCTCCATGCTGCCTCGGCATCCTGGATGTAGAACTTATCGCTGTTGAAGCCGGTGACTGTTCCGCTTACGGTAACGGTCTGTCCGTTGTACTGCGAAGCTCCGTCTTCTGCTTCAGTATATTGGATGTCATGGATTGGCGTTGTTGTCGGGCCATCAAGGTCAACTGTGAATGTTGCCGTTGCGGTTGCGACTAGTGTTTCATCGGTTGCGACAAGGCTTGCGGTGATTGTGTGCTGTCCATCGGTAAGACTTTCGAATGTATGAGAAGTTTCCGTCCCAACAATTGCATTTTCAGAATCGATTGCAAATGAAATATTGCCGTCGGTGCCTACCGTGAAATTGAGAACTTGTACTGTAGCAGTTACGGATGACGTATAAATCGTGCTTCCATTGGATGGAGTAGTTATTGAAATCATCGGGTCATCGCTGAGCGAAGAAGCATCAACAAACAATGAAATCGCCTTTTGGTTTGTGTATGATGTTGACTTGAAGTATCTAAACCTATTCTGGTCACTTGCAGAGTTAAATCTCAAATGAGTTCCCGCAGAAATTATTTCTGTAGAACTTGCAGTAACTTCAATCGTATTAACATACGCTTCGGTCTGACTAGTCTTTATTGTATTGGCATCGCTAGTGTTACCAATGTAATATTCGCTTGCCGACTTAACAGAATAGCCACCATCTATTACACCTAAAGTGAAATAAAAATCATTATCAGTCACAGAAATGGCTCCGTCCGATATTGTAACTGCCTTGGTATTACTAACAGCATCCAACGATGTTCGGCTGCCGTCGAAAGCAACGTTACCTCCTTCATATACAATAAGGTATTTCCCACCATCAACAAGCTGGTCGGCACTTGTAACCTTTGTGTAGGTCGTCTGTGCAGATGCCACTCCAAAACCAAGCATCATGCACAAAACAAATAAAAATGATAAAACTCTATTCATAACTCTCTCAAATTTAATTTATTAATTTCAAATCTTATTATTTTCGCCATAAACAAAAAAAGAACCTATCCGAAGATAGGTTCAGTATGAAATAATTTCTACTTTTCAAGTATTTCGGGGTCAACGAGGATTCTACCGCAGTATTCGCAAGGTATGATTTTCTTGCTCGACTTGATATCCAACTGCCTCTGAGGCGGAATCTTGTTGTAGCAACCGCCGCAAGCATCACGCTCGATGGTAACGACTGCCAATTTGTTGCGGGCATTGTTGCGGATACGAGTGTAAGCAAACAAAAGACGTGGCTCGATGAACTGCGAAATTTCTTCGCGCTCTGCATTCAGTTTTTCCTCTTCTGCTTTTGTTTCCGAAATGATACCGTCAAGTTCAACCTTCTTCATATCAAGGTCTTTGCGACGTTCCGAAAGACGTTCCTTGGCATCGGTAATCATTCTGTTCCTATTTTCAATCTCTTCCTTGCTAACTCTTATGCTCTTTTCTGCCAACTGAATGTCAAGGTCTTGGTTTTCAATTTCCTTTGTCAAGGCATCGAATTCCCTGTTGTTCCTTACATTGTTCTGCTGTTCCTGATATTTCTTGAGTTGAGCCTCGGCTTCCATCTTCTTGCGTTCCGAAACGGAAATCTGTGCGTTGAAATCCTTGATTTCCTGCTTGTAGTTGCTTATACGGGTTTCGAGACCTGCAATTTCGTCTTCAAGGTCGCGTACTTCCAAAGGAAGTTCACCACGGAGGGTCTTTATCTCATCAAGTTTAGAATCAACAAGTTGAAGCTTGTATAAGTTCTTCAGTTTTTCGGTTACGGTAAGTTCGTTTTTCTTTTCGTTTTCTGTCATCTCAATAATTGTTTATCGGATTCGTATTTATGTCTGAAAAATAGGTTGCAAAGTTAATGTTTTTTTTCACAATAACGTCATAAAAAAAATCTTTTGTAAAAAAACAAAAAATCCCCGCCGAAGCGAGGATTTTTCACATAATGAGAATTTTTATCATTTCCTAATATCCAATTCGTTGATAAGGTTCTTAGCTCCGTAGAGTTCATCAATTACCCAAAGTACGTAGCGAGCATCAACGTTGATTGTCCTCTGCATTTCGGGACTGAAGATAAGGTTCGAGCAGAGCCATTCCCAGTTGCCGTCGAAAGCAAGTCCGATGAGTTCGCCCTTGCCGTTGATGATAGGAGAACCCGAATTACCACCGGTGATGTCGTTGTCACTGAGGAAGCAAACAGGAAGATTTCCAGTTTCATCGGCATAGCGACCGTACTGCTTCTTGTTGTAGAGTTCCTTGAGTTCCTTCGGTACGATGAATTCAGCATCGTTCGGATTTTCCTTTTCGATGATACCATCAATGTAGGTCAAATATTTGTACTTAACGCCATCGCGTGGAGCATAGCTCTGTACTGTTCCGTAGGTGAGACGGAGTGTAGAATTTGCATCCGGATAGAAAACTCTGTCCTTTTCGAATTCGCGAAGTCCCTGTGTGTAAACTCTTTCGAGGGTTTCAATCTTGTTCATAGGTCCAACGAAAGCCATCTGCAACGGCATAATTCCACCGTAAACAGCCTTTGCGAAAGCGAGCAACGGGTCAGCTTCGAAAGTCTTCTTGTTTGGCTTGTCGAGGAAAGCATTGAGGCGGTTCTTGTCGGTGAAAATCGACTTTGTGTAAACTGCATTTACAAACTTCGAGATTGATTCTTCTTCGGATTTGCCCTTGAAGTTCTTGAAGATATAGTCGCTGAAAGCAGAAACTCTTCTTTCTGCAGGGATGGTCTTGATGTAGTGGTTGAGCATTCTTTCGAAAGTCTTCTTGTCGGTGTTTACATAGTAGTTCTTGTACATATCGTCAACGCCTTCCTTGAATTCATTGCAGAAATCCTTAATCTGATCAGCATTGTTCTTTTCGTCTTCAAACATTCTTGAGAGTGGGAGCATCTGCAATGTGTTCATTGTCATATCGCTACCCTGACTGAGAAGCAATGAGATAAGAAGCATATCTTCGGTAGCCTGTCCGTACGATTCGTATGCGCTCTTGAGGTCGTCGAGAACGGTTCCGTAGAGTTTCTTGCGGCTATCGTTTTCGTTTGCCCATTTCTGGAATGCTGCTTCTTCCTCTTCCTTGAGTTGTATTGCGTTGGTTGACTTGAGGGTAGCAATTTCACCGCCCCAGAGTTTGTAACCGTTAGCGAGTGAAGCATAAGTGTCGGCCATTGCAAGACGGATATTGTCGTCAACATCCATATCTTCCTTCATTGCACCGAGCTTAACGCCGAGAGCATTAACAGCACTTGGGTTGTACCAGTCGCGTTTGTACTTCATACCATACGAGCAGAGGAAACGTTCGGTGCTACCCGGGTAACCCATAATCATTGTGAAGTCGCCTTCCTTTACGCCCTTTATTGAAATAGGCAAGTGGTGAAGAGGCTTGTAGGGTACATTGTCCTTGTTGTATTCCTTGGTAGGCTTGCCGTCGGGCGACATATAAACGCGGAATACCGAGAAGTCGCCAGTGTGACGCGGCCACATCCAGTTGTCGGTATCACCGCCGAACTTACCTATCGATGAAGGAGGAGCACCAACAAAACGAACATCACCGAAGATTTCATATACAAAGAGGTAGTATTCGCCACCCTTGTACATTTCCTCTACCGATGCTTCATAGTCGTTACCCTTTTTAGCTTCTTCAATGATTTGCTTCATTGCTTCGCTAACCTTCTTTGCTCTTTCGTTTTCGGGAGTTTCGTTGGTTATGTCCTTGAGTACGCGGTCGGTAACATCGTCGATGCGAACAACGCGGCTAACTCTAAGCCACGGGCACGAAAGTTCTTCTTCCTTGCTCTTTGCCCAGTAGCCATTGTCGAGGTAGTTGTGCTCGGTGGTGCTGAGTTTGGTTATTGATTCGTAACCGCAGTGGTGGTTGGTGAAAAGCAAACCTTCCTTGCTAACGATTTCGCCGGTGCAGAAACCACTTCCTTCGGCAGACTGCAACTGGAATATTGCGTCCTTGAGGCTCGAATGGTTGATGCTGTAGATTTCTTCTGCAGTAAGCTTGCAGCCGAGTTTCTGCATCTGTCCGTAGTTCAACTGTGCAATCTTGTTAGGCAACCACATACCCTCGTCGGGGTCGGGTGTTGCGTTCAGCCATAGTGCGCCTGCAAAGAGGCAAAGTAGTAGAGTGCTGATTCTCTTCATAATTATTATGTTTTTTATTTTTAAATTAATTTTTTGCAAAGTTATGCTTTTTGGTCTTAATAACACATTTATGAATAGTTAAAGTTTTATAAATTTACCCTGACAATTTTCTAATACAGCAATCTCTATCTATGATTATATTATTAATTATTAACATTTTACAAATTTTACAAAGCCACACTTTATTATCTACAAATTAAAATGGTCATTAACAAATACACTACATTGTCCTTTTCTGTAAATTTTAAATGAAAGGAAACATTCGCAAAACGTACATCTAAAATCGCAAATTATTATTACTTTTGTCGCTTGTAAAAATAAAATTCAACGATGAAACCTATAGTAAAGAACACTCTGACACACACAGGAATAGTAATCATATTCATTCTTATTTCCATTCTGTTTTTTGACAAGTTAGTAACGACCAACAAAGTACTTAACCAAGGCGATACCCGCAACTGGCAGGGAATGGTGAAAGAACAGAAGGATTTTCTGAAGGAAACTGGCACTTATACGCATTGGAACAGTGCAATGTTCAGCGGAATGCCGACCTATCAGATTACCAACAAACCGCAGGAATCAATTTTTAAAGCCAAAGAAATATTCGACCTTGACTGGTTGGGTTGGTCTGAAAACATCGGTGTGCTATTTCTTTATCTAATAGGATTTTACGTCTGCCTCGTCGCGCTAGGTGTGAATCCGTGGCTAAGCTTAATCGGAGCATTAGCCTTTGGACTTGGCAGCTACAATATAATAATTATCGAAGCCGGACACATATCAAAGGCATGGGCACTGGCAATGGTGGCTCCGATATTCAGCGGTATAATCTTGACGCTGAAGAAGAAATACATTTTTGGTGGAATACTTTTCACATTTGCACTCGGTTTCCAGATTGCCTTCAACCACCCGCAAATCACATACTACACATTCCTGTCGGTACTAATTCTCGGAATCGTTTACCTCATCTATACAATCAAGGACAAGACCTTCAAGCAGTTTGGAATTGCAATCTGCATATTGATAGTAGGTGCAATATTCGCCGTAGGTGGCAATGCCCGTCTGCTGATGATGAACATGGAATACTCGAAATACACCATGCGTGGCGGTTCGGAAATTACTGTTACCCCCGAATCTCTGTCGGGCGACATTGAACATTCGCAGGACAAAAACAAAGTCGGACTTAACAAGGACTACGCCTTTGCTTGGAGCTACGGAATCGGCGAAACTTACACTTTGCTCGTCCCCGGCAGCTACGGCGGAGGTTCAAACGAACCTGTTGACAAGTCAACTGATACATACAAGAGCTTCAAAATCAAGAATGCACCGCTTTACTGGGGCGACCAGCCGTTTACATCTGGACCAGTGTATTTCGGAGCGATAATAGTTTTCCTGTTCATTCTCGGACTTTTCATCGTAAAAGGACCGGAACGCTGGTGGCTGCTTGGCATAACAATAATGGCAATAATACTTTCGTGGGGCAAAAACCTTATGGGTATCAACGGATTCCTGTTCGACCACCTGCCTATGTACAACAAGTTCCGCACACCGTCAATGAGCCTCGTAATTGCAAATGTCGCAATGGTAATGATGGCAATTCTAGCCCTGAAAAACATTTTTGACGACGGAATTGACAAGAAAAAGCTGAAAATTGCCTTGTATGCATCAACTGGAATCACCTGCGGCATAATCCTCATCGTATTGATTTTGTCGAGTTCATTCTCGTTTGCAGGTGCGGTTGACGAGCAAATGGCAGCACAATACGGTGACAGTTGGCCAAGAATCCAAGAAATTTTCATTCAGGACAGACAAAACTTGTTCACTTCCGACTCGTGGCGTTCAATAATACTTATTATACTTTCGGCTACAACATTGTTCTTCGCAATAAGCTTAAAGGACAAGAAAAAGACGGTCGCTTTTGCTACAACAACCGCAATAATCGCCGTACTTGTAATCTTTGACCTTTGGACAGTTGACCGCCGCTACCTCAACGATGACAGCTATGTTTCGAAAAAGGATATGCAACTAAGTCCTACCGAAAACGACAAGGCAATCGACCTGTATGCAGAGCGTTTCGGCGACAAGGATTTCCGTGTTATGAACCTTGCAAGCAGCACATTCAACGATTCGCGAACCTCGGCATTCCACCATTCAATTGGCGGATACCACGGAGCAAAGTTGCGTCGCTACCAAGACCTCATTGACTTCTACATGATGGGCGAACTGAACATGAACGTGCTTAACATGCTGAATACCCGTTACTTCATCGTTCCCGACCAGCAAGGTTCAAGCATGGTGCAACGCAACCCATCAGCACTCGGAAATGCATGGTTTGTAGGCGGATGCCAACTTGTTGACGATGCAAACGCAGAAATTCTTGCACTCAACGACTTCTCCCCTGCCGACACTGCAATCATCGACAAACGTTTTGCAAGCTATGTGGATGGCAAAAACCTGTCGCGCGACACCACAGCCGTCATTGAAATGACACATGCAAAACCATACAATCCAGATTACTTGGTTTACAGCACGTCAAGCACAAAGGACCTGTTGGCAATATTCTCCGAAGTTTATTACGAACCAGACTGGAAAGCATACATTGATGGTCAACCAGCAGAATATTTCCGTGCCGACTACATACTCCGCGCAATGGTAATCCCTGCCGGTCAACACAAAATTGAGTTTGTAAACGAAGCTCCGATGATAAAGGTGTGGGATGGCGTTTCGATTGCATTCTCGGTACTGCTCGCATTTGTAATTGCAGGAGTGATATTCTTGCAATACAGGAAGAAAAAAGCTATCGCTAATGCATAAACATTGTCAATATATAAACCCCTTATTAGTCATTCCACAAGTTAGAACAATAACGCGATACGGAACGAGGAGCGTCATATTGTTCAACTATGCGGAATCTCCCGTGAAAAATGAATTCAAAAGGAGATTCCGTACAGACAGGCTCACAAGCAACGTTCCTTTTGTTGTTCGCTTTGTCTTACGGAATGACGGCAAGGAAAACGAAGCATAATGCCATGAGTAGCAACCTATTGTTCATACGCTACAAGAAATCGGAAGGAATCCCCGAAGGCGGAGAAGTATGCACATGGCGCAACTATACCGCCCTATCGGATTTGCTTGGCGAAGACAACATAAAAACCTACTATGTCCACGAGCAAATAAAAAGGAAAAGCCTTTGGACTATCATCAAAAGTGGAATACTGTCGTTGTTCGGCTATTTCTACGGGCTTAGTCCAAAGCGAGTTAAGGACATAGTACTGATTGCAAAGTCATACGACTATGTGTTTATCGACAGAAGTGTTTTCGGGATAATTGCCCGCGAATTAAAAAAGTCGGGATACAAAGGCAAGATTATTACATTTTTCCATAATGTGGAAGTGCCGTACTTCAAAGCAAAGTTGGCGAACAAGGGACTATCCCGCTTTTTTGCAGTAAAATGCGCCGACAGCAACGACCGCTTTTCGTGCCAATATTCCGACAGGATAATCGTTTTGAACAAGCGAGACGGACAAGAAATAAAATCAAGGTACGGCAGAACCGCCGATTCGACAATCCCAATCGCACTTGCCGACAAATTTACCGACAACGAGCGCACCGATGCAAACACCTCCCCCATTCCCGTATGCATGTTCCTCGGTTCGTATTTCAAGCCAAACAACGACGGCATAATATGGTTTGTCCGCAATGTGCTTCCATCGGTAAAGATAAAAATGAAGATAGTAGGCAAAGGAATGTCGAAACTGAAGGAAAACGAACCCGAATTGCTGAAAAACATTGAAATTGTGAGCGATGCGCCCGACTTGCAACCATATTTTGCCGAGGCTGACATCATGGTACTGCCGATTTTTACGGGTAGCGGAATGAAGGTAAAGACCTGCGAATCGCTTATGCACGGCAAAAACATAATTGGCACAACCGAGGCTTTTGAAGGTTACGATGTTGAGACCGAAAAGGTTGGTGGCGAGTGCAATACGGCAGAAGAATTTATCGCTCTGCTAAACGATTTTGCAAAAAAACCACGACCGAGATTCAACGAATATTCAAGGAACGCTTTCATCAAGAACTATTCTGAAGATGCTGTAATTGAAAAGTTTAGAGAAATATTTAGCAACAATTCAATGTCCAACTAATATAATATGTTACGAAAAAGGAACGTCATTCCACAAGTCAGAATGTTTTTTAAAGCCGAAGACAGAGCAAACTTGTTTGATATGTTAAGGCGCATAAAAACATCTGCAAGGCAAACATACACGCGATACGGAACGGGGAGCGTTGTAATGTTCGACTATGCGGAATCTCCCATGAAAACGATTCCAGAAGGAGATTCCGTACAGACAGGCTCACAAGCAACGTACCTTATGCTGTTCGCTTTGTCTTACGGAATGACGGCTAAGAGTAAGATTCTATGATTTCAATAATCGTCTGCACATACAACCGAGCCGACTACCTATACGATGCTCTCGAAAGCATCGCCAGCAATGACTTTCCTCGCAACGATTACGAAATCATACTCGTAAACAACAACAGCACCGACAACACCGAAGAAAAGTGCAAGCTGTTTGCAGCCAATTTCCCCGAAGTCAATTTTAGATACTTTACAGAAAACAAGCAGGGTCTTTCGTTTGCCCGCAACAAGGGCATAGCCGAAAGCAAAGGCGACTTTCTTGTATTTCTTGACGACGATGTTGTTGTAAAACCCAATTACCTTAGAAATCTAAAGTCAAACCTCGACAACACGCCAGACATGATGGCTTTTGGTGGGAAAATAACACCACGATTCGAAGCTGGACATCCGCCAAAGTGGCTTAACCGATGGATGTATTCGCTGATTTCGGCAACCAACTGCCCCGACAAGACGCAAAAATACGGCAAACGCAAGTACCCGATTGGTGCTAACATGGGATTCAGAAGGCAATGCCTTGAAAAAAGCGGCTATTTCAACACCGAACTTGGACGCACTGGAAACATTCTTCTTGGCGGCGAAGAGAAAGACATTTTTCTCAAGATTAAAGGCATGGAAATGGAAATCTACTATTTCCCCGATGTTGAAATAGAACACATAATCCCCGAATCTAGAACAACGGAAGAATACATAGAGCGAGTTGGCATAGGCGTTGGCATCAGCGAACGGATACGCTGCACATCCGCAGGAAAACAAAGCCTGCACAAGCGTCATTTTCAGGAACTTGTAAAATGGTACGGCACAATAGTACTCGCCGTTTACTACACTCTTACATTCAGATTGCAAGTGGCAAAAGTGATGTGGAAGTTTAGAAAGAATGTGACGAAAGGACTATCCTACAAGTCAACCCTTCTGTACTGACGGCAATGCGTATATGGTATAATGCCTGTCTTTCTAACGGTTTCCGATTTCGGCGACCAATCTTTTATAGGTGTCATAAAATCTTCTCCATAAAAATCTTGCAGCCACGATTCGGTTTCGTCTGGCATATAAAATTTATGTCCTAAAAATTCCCTTTCCGAAAAACCACATTTCTTGCTTGTAAATAGGAATGTTGGAAAGCCATCGGTTTCGTTGGCTGTACGCCAATCCTTGTACTCATGACGGCGAGGGGCATAGCAAACCAACCTATCTTCATTATAATCATACAAATAATAGAAATCCACATGAACGCCATCACACTTAAACTGGTCGATTGTGATATAACCGTTTTCCTTAATGTACATCTGCCTTATGAACTTAAATCCGTTCTGCTTCAGATATTCAACCATATCATCCGGACGCTCACTGGCGAGCATTCCGAAATCAATGTCATGGTCGTATGGTATAAAATTTTTCTCACGATATGCTCCTAGCAACAGCCCGTAATTAAAGAAAGCCTTGGCATTCCTTGCCCGCATCAACTTGTCAACCTTAACAAGGACTTCAACGCCACGTTTACTGATGGCTCGTGCCTCCCTTGCGTCAATAATTTTGTTGGCTACCTTTACAATGAAACCGTACAGGCCTAATTTTGTTGCAACCTTAACTAAGAACCTTCGCATAATTGGGGAAAAATTACAAGCTGGCAACTATTGCATAAAAATGAGTATTCGACCACCTGTTACATTCTGGCGGATATATGTCAAAAGTCTTAATATCCTTGTATCCAACCGACTTCAATATCTCAACCTCTTTTGGCAAATGGCGATAGCAGCAGAAATAGTCAGTCTGCAATTCCTTTGAAAATCCGGAAACTATAACATCTTCCTCTACGCCAAACTGCGACTTCACAATTATCTTTCCATTGGGGCGCAAATAAGATTGATATTTCTTATATAGGCTTTTCACTTCCTCATCGTTGAAATAGCAGGTAATACCAAACATATTCACCAAGTCGAACTTCTTGTCGGAATTGTAATCCTTTACATCACAGTTTACTATTGAAATCTTATCAGTCTTTTCTATAAATTTCGTAAACTCCTTATAAAGTTCGACAGCCTCAATATGCTTTACTTTCTGATAATACTTATTGATTGTCAGTCCAGTAGAACTTGCCAAGTCGAGAATTTCTGTATTTTCGTTTGCATACTTCATTATGAAGTCGGCATCCATCTGCGTGAAATCGTTGCACGGGTTGACCTTAGCTGTCAATTCCGTAGGGTTATTTTGTGCAATCTTGGTCCAATAACTTAAAGAATCCTTGTTTTCCATATAACTACCAGTTTTTTGTTATTTCCAACACTCTCTTATAATCGTCGTAAGTATCTATGTCGTAAGCCCTTACTTTTATTCCTTTCATCGGCAAATAAGGCTCGAGCTGGTTGAACACATTGCCAGATGAATACTGTACCTTTCTTTTCATGATGCACGCCGGACCTGTCCATTCATAATCGCCAGTCTCGCGCGAAAATGCAAGCACATCGCCGTTCTCGTCGGTCTGCACAAACACAGCCTCATCGGAACTCTTGTCTGCATAGCAGATAAATTCACCTTCGGTTGCCAAGATTTTCTTCACATCGTCGGGATGAACAAGCAGGTCGCCATCCCATTCAAGCACATACTCCTTGGCATCGACAGCACCCATATAGAAACTTGCGCCAGTCTTTGTCTCAAAATAACGATGATTGTAAACAAAAACCACATCATTCCTGTGCTTAAGAACTTCCTCAATTATGTCGTTTGCCTGATAGCCAATGACAATGCGGACATCCTCGACATCCTTAAACAAATCCAACTGCCAAGCAATCAACGACTTGCCATTTATCTTAATCAAGGCCTTTGTCTGTCCCAATCCGAGACGCGAACCTATTCCCGCACAACTTATAACAACTGATTTAACTGACGACATAAGGCTTTCTCATTAAAAATCAAATAATTAGTTATAGGCAAAATACTCTTAGACGGAGAATGCGTCATTCCTACGGCTATAGCCACATCGGCTACACGCATGGCTTCAAGGTCGTTGTTTCCATCGCCAATGTAAACCACCTTGTAGCCTTCGGACTGGTATTTTTCAACCACAACCTCCTTGCGGAGTATCTTTGTAAGCTTGACAACCTTATTATCCTCGACAATAGCATCGGAGCAATAAGATTCACAACCGAGCCTTGCAAGCAACTTTTCCGACCAGCAAAGCAAATTTCCTGTTGCAACAACGCACTGTTCCTTGTGAGCTCGGATAAAGTCTGCCAATTCGGGGTACATCTTTACATTTTCCAACAAAGCAGCAACCTCATCGACGGGCAGTTTACCAAGTATGAAAACGCGGCGTATAAAGCTTTCCACAAACGGAATATCGCCCTGTATGGTCTCGCGTGTGAGCTGCTCGATTTCTTCCTGCACATTGAAATGCTTCGCCATCAAGGGCAAAGTCTCCTCGGAAGTTATCGTCCCGTCCAAATCGAATATGAATTTTATTTTCGACATATACCTTTTCGGCTTGTAAAATAACTTGCAAAAATAATAACTTATCCAAGAATATCAAAAATATTCTCTCACCGCAAATTCAAACTGAGAAATAAATATTTCCTTAAATGCATACAAATTATTCTGCTCATAAAATATTAGGATTGCCTTCTTGTAATCAATTGTGTCAACCGTACGAAACGATATCGGGCAATAGCCATTTGCCATCAGCAATGCATTTGCCACAAGACGAGCCGTGCGCTTATTGCCATCCATAAAAGGCTGTATATAACTTAAAAGAAGCAACGCCAACAACGACTTTTCAAACACATTGTTCCTATTATTTATAAGAGTACACATGTCACGCAATGCCTCACGAATCTGAAATTCGTTGTCAAGCGGGTGATAATTTGTGCCTGTGATACCAACACGACGACGGCGTATTCCCTTGTCAACAGACAAATCCTGAGTAAGAATCGAGTGAATGTCCTCTATACGACTTACTGTCAGCTCTTCAAGATAATCGGTATTATCAAGGATGAAACGCAATGCATACTTATGGTTCAACAGCATAATCGCTTCCTCTTTGGATTTTCCATCGGCAGTCTTGCTTTCTCGCAAAAGCCTCTCTGTTTCCAATAGAGAATATGTGTTACCCTCAATTTGCGAAGATTTCCAACTGAAATCAATTCCCAGCCGTTCAAACTCCTTCCGTTGTTCCCCTTCGGTCATTTCTGACAAATGCTTACAAAATTCAGCCTGCGCATCATTCAACCTTGCAAGTTCTTCATCCGAAAACAATGAAACCTTAGGCAACTGCTCATTAATCAAGTCAAAGTTGAAAACCGTTTGTACTAAGCGCTCATCAATATCCTTGGCAAAATATGTATCCAGATTCAAAGGCATCAGCAAATGGGCAGAAGCCGATAATGAATAGCGTGTTGCCCTGCCTTTTCCAGAAACAACAATATATCCGGAATCAACAGCCGAAGCAATTTTCCTCTTCAAGGTAGCATCACTGCCTTCAAATGTAATTCCCTTAAATATTTCATCTCGCGAACTTTCAGGATGATAATGCAGGAACTGAAGTATTTCTCTATCCGAATCCATAAGTAGTTAAGAAAAAAAATCGGCTCAAAAATACTAAAATTTTCAACATTATCGGCTCACTCATGAACCGAAAAAGAATAAAAAACTATCTGATTTGAGCCGAAAAGGCAAAATACAATCAATATCAAAGGACTAATTGCGCACACACCTGACACTAAAACCGACACTCTTATGATTACGTGTCCGCTTCATAGCTTCGTAATCCTGCTCAATTTTCCTGTCCCACCCACTATTAGAATCACCATATTCAGTATCAGAAGTCCACCACCAAGTGCGAGCACCTGTGGCGACAAGACCATGAGTGCGGACAAAGTCAGAAAGTTCTGGATACATCTTTACATTTTCCAACAAAGCAGCAACCTCATCGACGGGCAATTTACCAAGTATGAAAACGCGGCGTATAAAACTTTCCACAAACGGAATGTCGCCCTGTATGGTCTCGCGTGTAAGCTGCTCGATTCCCTCCTGCACATTGAAATGCTTCGCTATCAAGGGCAAAGTTTCCTCGGAAGTTATCGTCCCGTCCAAATCGAATATGAATTTTATTTTCGACATATACCTTTTAGGCTTGTAAAATAACCTACAAACTTAATAAAGTTATTACTGAATAAACAAATAGACTCAATTTTACACAAATCCGTGGTGCGATTGCGGGGCAATTATGGTGCGATTAGCTCAAAACAAAAATGCAAGTGCTTAATTTTGAAACACTTGCATTTTATCAACGTTGCCCAATCAGGACTCGAACCCGAACTATCAGAGCCAGAATCTGGGATGCTACCATTACACCATTGGGCAATTTTGCGAGTGCAAAAGTACAACATTTTTTCTAATCATCAATCAAAAATTTTAAAAAATGTTCTAAAAATTATTTTTATGTCAACACCAAAGGACATATCATTGATATACTGCAAGTTAAGTTTCAACTTTGCAGGCATCACCTCGTCAATGTAAGTCTGCTCGGGGTTGTCTGATTTTGCGAGAATGTCGTTTTCGTTGCGATATTCTATCGAAGCATAGTCGGTAATGCCCGGACGAACCGACAAAACTTTGCGCTGTTCTTCGTTATACATTTCCACATACTTTGGCACTTCGGGACGCGGACCGACAAAGCTCATATCACCGACAAGCACATTTATCAGCTGCGGCAACTCGTCAATCTTGTACTTGCGAATGAAATAGCCGACTTTAGTAACACGATTGTCCTTTGAACCAACCGTCAGCAAGCCTTTCTTGTCGGAATCGGGACGCATGGAACGAAATTTCAGAATCTTAAAATTGCGAAAGTCCTTCCCTACCCTTACCTGCTTGTAGAAAACACCGCCACGCGAAGTTGTCGCTACCAGCAATGCCACAATCAGAAACAATGGCGACAACACCAAAAGTCCCAAAAACGAACAAAATATATCAAAAATACGCTTCATACCCATAATGTACCATATACCTTTCTCATCTTAGTAACCCCACGCACAACAATCCCTGCATCCTCAATTTGCCTGATTAGTTGTGCTGCCTTGTCCATAACTTCAACCGCAGATTTCAGTTTGTTGTACTTCACAGGAATATCCATTTGCTGCTTGCCTCCCATAAATTGTACAAATACATGCGACATATTTACCTTATGGACAAACCACACACAACCTGCATCAAGAAACCCGAACTTTTGCTTTGCCATCGCTTCTACCGATGCAACCGAAACGGCACGCGACTTTGCCTTCTTGTCCAGTTCGAGTCTATATTCACTTATTGATTTCTTGAGTTTTTTCTCCAATTCACGCTTAAAGTCCGCAAACTCAGCTTGTATTTGAGGAACAGCATCGTTGGCTTTCGTTAAGAACCTATATACATTTTCAGGCTCGCACATTACCGACATATTATTTTTCGAAAGGAAAGGAGCAGTAAACCATATCGAAGTTGTCTTCCAATTTTTACGTGTTTCAAGACGAATCGTAATGTTACTTAATTTTACATACAGATAGTTGGCCTTTAGCTTCAAATCCTTCTCTGTGACTTTATGCGACATTAAAACACTTTTCAACGTAGCACACGTAAACGACTCATCGGTGTTTACATCATAATAAGGCCTTGTCAGACTTTCCATCTCGCGCTGAAAAAAAGTTGTCAACAATTCATCATCCGAAGCACCTCTTTTCAGCATATAAATATATTCCTCTAACCAATAATATTTTTTCATAATTTATACATCAAAATAGAGCAAAGCAATAATGCAAAATTACAAAAAACTGAAATAATCAACCTACTTATCACAATGAGAAAATTATAATTTGTACATCGAAAAAACATCGCAAAGCAAAACAATCTAATTTTCACAAACTTAGCCACACAAACATATTTAAATTTCGGTGTAGGACTATAAAACAGCAAAATAAATTTCGGTGTGAGACTATAAAATAACGAAATAAATTTTGGTGTGAGACTATAAAATAACGAAATAAATTTTGGTGTGAGAAGAAAATGCATTATCTTTGCGACATTAAACTTACTGAAAATAAACGAAATGGCGAATATAGTATTCAAGCGGAAAGTATATGAGAAAATGTTGCAGTGGAAACAAGAATCAAATGGACAAACTGCATTGCTAATAGAAGGTGCCAGGCGCATAGGAAAATCCACTGTAGTTGAGACTTTTGCACAAAATGAATACCGATCATACATCCGCATCGACTTCAACGAAACTTCAGATGAGATAAAGAATTTGTTTTCCAACCTTATGGACTTGAATTACATCTTTCTATTTCTCCAGAATGCCTACAAGAAAAAACTATACCGCAGAAAATCCGTTATAATTTTTGATGAAATCCAGCAATGCCCCAAGGCACGGCAAGCCATAAAGTACCTAGTAAAAGATGGTCGCTACGATTACATAGAGACGGGTTCGCTAATCAGCATACGTAAAAACACCGCCAACATCAGCATTCCAAGCGAAGAATACCGCATTGAGATGTTTCCAATGGATTACGAAGAATTCTGCGCAGCAATAGGCGATGAAAATTCCATTCCACTGCTAAGGCAAATGTACGAAAGGAAGAAACCTCTTGGCGATAGTCTGAACAGACTAAAAATGAAAGATTTGCGCTTGTACATGCTCATCGGTGGAATGCCACAGGCCATAAACGCCTACCTTGAAAAAAAGAACCTGGAAGAAGTTGACAAGGTAAAACGCCAAATTCTGCAACTTTATAAGGAAGATTTGCTAAAAATTGACCCTACTGGTAAAATATCGAAACTATTTATGGCAATTCCAGCACAACTGAGCGCGGGAATCTCTAGGTTTCAACCGACACCAGTAATCGGCAACATCCCATCCGACAAAATTAGCGAGTTGATACTCAACCTCGAAGATAGCAAAACGATAAACATATCATACCATGCAAACGACCCCAATGTGGGAATGTCGCTGAATGCGGACATCTGTCGATACAAAATGTATATTGGCGACACAGGGCTGTTCGTCACATTGGCATTCTGGGACAAAGGATATACAGAAAACAACATTTACGACAAACTTTTAAGCGACAAACTCTCAGCCAATCTTGGATACATATACGAAAACCTTGTGGCGCAAATGCTTAGGGCTTCTGGATACCAGTTGTTTTACTATACCTTCCCAAAAGACGAAAACCACTCCTACGAAATAGATTTCCTATTGTCAAAAGGCAATAAAATATGGCCAATCGAAGTGAAGTCTTCTGGCTACAAGTCGCACAAGTCGCTTGATGCTTTCTGCGACAAATTCTCATCGCGTGTCAAGGAACGGCTACTGATATACACCAAAGACTTCCAAAAAGACGGCGCAACCACCTATCTTCCAGTATATTTCACTCCATTTTTGTAATTTGCACGCCTTAAAATTTTGGTGTGGGACTATAAAATAGCGAAATAAATTTTGGTGTGAGACTATAAAATGGCAAAATAAATTTCGGTGTGGGACTACTATATGCAGTCTAGATTTGTAATCTTTAGCTCAGAGTCCCAGCGATAATCATGTAGCGGCGCAATGCATTGCGCCACTACAAATTATTGTCAATTTTTTACAGATGCTGTCATTCGACATAGCTTGCTTCGACTTAGCTCAGTACATTGCAGCACATCGCAGTACGCCGCAAGAAACGGTTCGGCATGACATTGAAGAAAGGATTGAACATTAAAATTGTCAATTGTTAATTGTCCATTATTCATTACGAATCATACCCAAACCCCAACTTTCCACGAACAACAAAATCGTTTTTCTGTATCAACTCGATTACCCGAACAGCATTGTCAATTGTTTCGATTGCCTTTTGCAAGTCGTTATGTTTCACGGCAATGTCTATCTGCTGCTTTCCATCCTTGAAGTAGGCAAATATGTGCGACACTATTTTCTTATGATCAAAACTTAGTTTCTCAATTCCATACGGCATCAGTTTCTGCTTTGCAACGGTTTCAATGGAAGTTATTGATACAGAACGAGCCTTATCTTTTTTCTCCCGTGCAAAAATAACCTCGGCTATCGTCTTTTTCATCATTTTTTCCATTTCCTGCTTCAAGTAATCGAATCGCTTCAATATCCCAGACGAAGCGTCGTTAGCCTCCTTCAAGAAATCATACGCCTTCTCTACGGGACATTTAATTTCCAAATATGATTTTGTATAGCAAGGAGCAATAAAATTCAACAGAATTTCCCCTCCCCAGTAAGGGTACATGCGAACAGAAATTTTATCCAATTTTACCGATAAAGATTTGCTTGTCAACACAATGTCATCCTTAGGGATATTCTGCCAAATAAGAAAACTTTCGAGTTTTTGAAGTGTAATATTACTATATTGAAAAACATAATATTTCCTTGCAATTTCTGCCATAGAGCGGATGTAGAAAGTAGAGTTCAGTTCTTCCAACGATGCTCCCTTTTTCAGCATCGAAACATATTCCTTTACCTCTTTTTCCTCAAACATTTCCGTTAGTTTTCTAAGAAAAACCGTCCCAACTTAAAAAATCAGGACGGTTGAATAACAATAAACTTTTAAATATTAACTACCAAATCTTTGCCCATTCGGATTCAGGAATGTACATAGCATCACCTTCCTTGATTCCAAATGCCTTATGGAAGTCGTCGATACCCTTGAGCTGTCCGTTAACTCTCCACTTGCCGAGCGAATGCACATCTTCCTTTGTACGACGAATAATTTCCTCGTCGCGGATGTTATTTGCCCAAACCTTTGCGTATGAAAGGTAGAAACGCTGTTCGGGAGTAAAACCATTGATTGTCGGCTGTTCCTTGCCTTCCGAAGCCTTCTTAAATGCATCGAACGAAATCTTCAATCCTCCGTAGTCTGCAATATTTTCACCAAGCGAATATTCGCCGTTTGCGTGCAGTGTGTCAATAACAACTATTGAGTTATACCTGTCAATCAGCACTTTTGCCCTTTCGGTAAACTTGGCTGCGTCTTCTTCTGTCCACCAGCAAGCGAGGTTTCCTTCCTTGTCGAAGTTGCGGCCCTGGTCGTCGAATCCGTGAGTCATTTCGTGACCGATAACAACACCAATTGCACCATAGTTTACAGCATCATCGGCATCCATGTAGAAGAATGGTGGCTGAAGAATACCTGCCGGGAAGCAAATTTCGTTGGTGTTGGGGCTGTAGTAAGCGTTGACGGTCTGCGGTGTCATCAACCATTCGGTCTTGTCAACTGGCTTGCCAATCTTGCTAACCATATCTTCAAACTCGAACTCGTTGCATCTTAATACATTAGCATAGTAAGAATCTTCCTTCAACTGAAGTTTCGAATAATCTTTCCACTTGTCGGGATAACCGATTTTTACGGTAATTGCAGCAAGTTTTTCCAATGCCTTAGCCTTGGTTTCCTCGCTCATCCAGTCAAGGTTCTTGATTCTTTCACCGAAAGCCGAACGCAGATTTTCAACCAAAGTTACCATGCGTTCCTTTGCCTCGGGCGGGAAATATTTCTGTACGAAGATTTCACCAACACATTCGCCAAGATTGCCGTTCACAACCCTAACAACGCGTTTCCATCTGTCCTGCTGAACAGGAACGCCCGACAAAGTCTTGCCATAGAACTCGAAATTCTGCTTGTTGAGGTCTTCGCTCAAATACGAAGCAGACGAATTTACAACATTCCACTTCAAATACTGCTTCAAATTGTCAAGCGACTGTTTTTCAATTATATCGGAAACTCCTGCCAAGAACAAAGGCTGGCATACATTAATGTTTTCCTTTACAGTAATGCCCTGAAGTTCAAAATACTTTGCAATGTCGAAATTCGGAGACTTTGCAGACATTTCATCGATTGTCATCTTGTTTGTTGTCTTAAACGGATCACGTTCCTCAACGCTTCCCATCGAAACATTAGCAAGCTGGTCCTCAATTTCAAACACATTCTTTGCTGCAGCCTTGGCATCTTCTTCTGAATAGCCAATCAAAACAAACATCTTTCCAACGTGCTCAACATACTGCTGACGGATTGCATCTTCCCTTTCGCCCTCATCGGTGTAGTATTCCTTGTTTGCAAGACCAAGTCCGCTCTGGTAGTACCACGGAATATTGAGGTCGCTGTTTTCGGGGTCGCTAGTTCCAAACACACCAAAAAATGCTGAAACTCCCTGATGATGCATCTTGGCAACTACATCAACAATCTGAGCCTTGTCGCTGATAGCATCAATCTCGTCAAGCATCGGCTTTATTGGTGAAATACCGTCGGCATTGAGCTTTGCCTCGTCCATACCAAGGTTGTACAGAGTTGCAATCTTCCATTCTACCGAATTTTCTTCGTTCTGCTGGTTTGCCAAGTCCTGAATTAAGGTGTTGACCTTCTTGTCGGTTTCCTCGGCGAGAATGTCGAACGAACCATAACGCGACTTGTCGTTTGGCAACGGATTGTTCTTCTGCCATCCACCAGTTGCATAAGCATAAAAATCAGCCGATGCCGATACGGTTGTATCGAGGTCGGCCATACTCAAAGCCTTGTCTTCCATACTTTGATTCTGATTTGAGTTGCAGGCGGTAAGACCAAATGCCAGTCCACACGCCATTAGTTTAAATATAGATTTCATCGATAACAATTTTTTTGCAAAATTATTCCTTTTTTGCAATCGTTATCTTCGGCTCCTCGTGGTTTAACAATCTTTTAATATTCTTGCGATGGGTAACTATCAGCAATACCGCCACAAGTATTGAAAATACGGTCATTGTAATGCTGTGACCTGCCTCGCGGAAGAAGCCTAGCACATAAACCACAATCGGGAAAGCCACCGCCGCCGACATCGACGAAACAGAAACTATCCTTGTTATAAGCACAACGATGATGAATACACCCAAGGCTATCGCTGCTGACAACGGGTCGAGTGCAAGCACAAGTCCGAGCATCGAAGCGACACCTTTCCCACCCTTGAATCCAGAGAAAATCGGGAAAATATGTCCAACTATCGCCATCATACCGAACAAAAGTTGGTACAGATAGTAGGCTTCGGAACCTTGTGCGACATAAACCGAACCTTCGGGCGATGCAAACTTGTTGAGCAACATCACAAAGAACATCGTCGGCACAAAACTCTTAATAACATCGGTGATGAACACAGGTATTGCGCATTTCCAACCAAGCACACGCAAAACATTAGTCGAGCCAGCATTCTTGCTTCCGTGTTCGCGAATGTCGATTCCGTAGAACCATTTGCCGTACCACAATGCAGAACTGAACGAACCAATCAAATAAGCGGCAATTGCAAATAATATTATTATAAGTATATTCATATCGTTTTCCTTTTCTTATTGCATATTTTAAACTGTCGCAAAATTTGCGACAGTTGATTGAACTACCGAGAAATCCTCGGCAGTTGGATTACATACTGAAAATATTTCCTTTTTCCCAGCCATCTGTTCTCCTACTTCATCTTTTTTGTTCTGTCGAGGTCGCGCTTGGTGTCGCGGTCCTTAATGTCCTCGCGCTTGTCGTGCAACTTCTTACCACGAGCCAACGCAATTTCCATCTTTGCGATTCCTGCCTCGTTGAGGAATAGTGACACCGGCACGATAGTCAAGCCCTTCTCGGCAACCTTCTTCTGCAACTTGTTAAGTTCCTTGCGGTTAAGCAATAGTTTACGGTCGCGTTTGGGGTCGTGATTGTTGCAGGTGCCGAGCGAATACTCCGAAATATGCACCGAGGTAACCCACAATTCATTCTCCTTGAATACACAGTACGAATCGGTGAAATTTATCTTGCCGTCACGAATCGACTTTATTTCCGTCCCTGTAAGCACAATGCCTGCTGTGTATTTTTCAATAAACTCGAACTTGAAGAACGCCTTCTTATTTTTATATTCTATCTTTTTCATTTTCAACAATCTAATCCACAAAAAATCCCATAATAATTCCATCGAGGGTCTGTGCTACCGCCACGCCCAGTACTATAACCAGCACCGACAAAATCATAAAAATAATTACCCTGTCCTCGGCAACCTTCAAGTAATAAAGCGCGCCGAAATACATCAGATATAAACTGTATGCCACCAAAATCCACAGGAAAAACAGACTCGGGAACACCGCCAGCACTGCATAAAGCAGATAAAACGGAAGCATACATTCCATAAGGAACAGCGACGACTTGCGATACTCAATGCTTCCATACATTCGGCAAATCCAATTTTCAAGGAAACTTACCAAAAAGTAGGTCAGCGCAAACAGCAACGTGATGGCAACAGAATCGAGCAGAACAATCGGAAAGCCCTCCTCAGGCATATGGTTAAGTGCAGAACCGAACAGCACGATTGCAAAAAATGCAGACATAAGCAGAGGGAAAATCTTGCTATGCAAGTCCTTTGCTGTCAACGACGAGAAATCGTACCGCTGCCAATAAATACGCGGACTAACGAATATCTTCGCCATTTTTCCTATGACACTTTTTACAACCATAAAATACTGCAAAATTTTGCAAAGATAGTGTTTTTTCTGAATAGATGAAAATTTACTCCATATACTACATGCTCTTTCATATTGGACAATATTGTTGTCTATGAAGCAAATAGTTTGCATTTGAATAAATACGCTGGCAGAACTTCGATTGCTGAGTTTGTCGAAGTATCGAAGTCAAGGTGACGAAATATAATAAGTATTAACCTTACCCTTCGACTCCGCTCAGGGGGCGAAAGGTGGCGGTTAAATAAAAGAGCAGTACATATATAGTATTTGAAGATTCAAAAAAAGCGGAAACATTTTTTTTAGAATCATTCATTAGTTCTTTTAAAGAAAAAGACTTACTTTTGTTTTTTCCTTTTGTTTTACGAAAATTCACGACGATGAAAGAAAATAGAGGCAGTTTCTCTGGGAAATTAGGTGTGGTCGCTGTGGCGGCTGGTTCGGCGGTCGGACTTGGTAATATATGGCGTTTTCCGTACATAGCAGGCGAAAACGGTGGCGGCGCATTCCTGATTGTATATCTGATATTCGTATTCCTAATAGGTGTACCAGTAATGCTTTCTGAATTTGCCATCGGTCGTAGGGCTGGTTGCAACGCCTACGGAACTTTCAAGCGCTTGTCTCCAAAAGGTGGTTGGTGGCTTGTCGGTCTGATGGGTATTATTACCGCCGTGATGATTTTCTCGTTCTACGGCACTGTGGCTGGCTGGACGCTCGAATATGTGAAGAAATCAATCTGCAACGACTTTGCCGGTCAGGATGTTGCCGCATTGGCACAGACATTCGGCGACTTTACTTCGCAACCTGTTATGCCTACGGTATGGATGATTATATTTGTCGCACTGACAGCGTTGGTAATTCTTTTCGGTGTGGAAAAGGGCATCGAGAAGGTCAGCAAGGTGCTTATGCCTATACTTCTTGTGCTGATAATCGCCATCTGTGTGCGTGCCGTCACTTTGCCTAATGCTTCGAAAGGTCTGGAATTCCTGTTCAAGCCCGACTGGAGCAGCCTGACATTCAAGGGTGTGCTTATGGCACTCGGACAGGCGGCGTTCTCGCTCAGCATAGGTATGGGAACAATGATAACCTACGGTTCGTACATCAAGAAGGATACGCCGCTGGCTTCCACGGCAATAGAGATTGCAACCTGCGATACTGTTGTGGCTTTGCTCGGTGCCATAATGGTTTTCCCGACCTTGGCTTTCCTTGGTGCCGAATCGGCTGGTGGACCAGGTTTGGTTTTCATAACCTTGCCTGCAATATTCCAGGCAATGCCGGGCGGATACATCTTTGCAATACTTTTCTTCCTATTGCTCTCTGTTGCAGCACTGACAAGCACAATTTCGCTTCTCGAAGTGCCAGTGGCATTCCTTGTCGATGAGTTCAAGATGAGCCGAAAGAAGGCAACTTTGCTGTCGTCGTCGGTGATTATATTTTTAGGTGTATTCTGCACCTTGTCGTTTGGTTTGCTGAGCGACTTTACAATTTTCGGCAAGACAATCTTCGATTTGTTCGACTATACCACCGCCAACATTATGTTGACATTCGGTGCATTGCTCATTGTGATTTATGTGGGTTGGTTCTTCGGTAGGAAAAAATTCATCGAGGAACTTACAGCAGGAGGGAAAGGCAATGTTAAGTTGGCAAAATTCATTTCGATACTGGTGAAATTTGTTGCTCCTGTTGGAATCGGCTTGGTGGCAATTGGTTCGCTGGTGATTGGGGGGATTGTGTAAGAATGCATAATTATGCCTGAAGAAAATCATTGGAATCAATATCGCAGAATAACAACCCGCGCATTATGGCATGATTATAATGGTGGGATGTATTTCATAACCATCTGTACTAAGGATAAGGAACATTATTTTGGCGAAATAACTGATGGCGTGATGAATTTGTCTGAAATTGGAAAATGTTTGCAAGAACAAATTGTCAAAACACCTGAGATTCGGGCGGATATGAATGTAGAAATGCCATTGTTCGTTATAATGCCGAATCATGTTCATTTGATAATAATAATTGGTGAAAATCAATATAATACAACAACCTGTAGCGGCGCAATGCATTGCGCCGCTACAAATGACAAACCAATAAATAAATTTGCACCACAATCAAAAAAATCTAGCGTCAGTAATTCGTGGAATAAAAATATCAACAACAACATTTGCTCGCAAAAATGGATTTACATTTTCATGGCAAACCCGATTCTATGACCACATTATCCGCGATTCTGACGAAATGAACAACATTGCCGAATACATTGAAAACAATATTGCACAATGGGAGTGTGATTCGGACGAAAAAATCTAAAATCATTAGCGCGTTTGCATAAAACATTTTATATTTGTATTTCGGCAAAGAGAGAAATTGCTGATGATATGTTCTCTGGCAGAAATATTAAAAAAATGGAGAAGAATTTAGATTCATATACAAGAGAGAAGCTGACAATCAATATGTTGGTGGCGACTGTGTTTTCGTTGGTGATATTTGTTCTGGTGTTTGCTGTTTTTATTTGGGCATACTATCTTATTTATGGTATGGAAGGTATTGAGGTCGTTCGTAATGCATCTTGGATACAGGAACTTGTGTTTTTGTTAGTGCTAGTTGCTGGTGTGGTGCTTCACGAATTGGTTCACGGAATATGCTGGTCTCAATGTGTTGATGGCGGTTGGAAGACGATAAAATTCGGCGTTATGTGGAAAAGTCTTTCTCCGTATTGCCATTGCAGTGAGCCAATGAAGGTGCGCAACTACAAATTCGGGGCATTGGCACCATTGTTTGTCGTCGGCATTTTTCCTGCTGTAATATCGTTATTTGTAGGAAGTTTCAGCCTTTTGCTGTTTGGAGCAATGTTTATTGCTGGTGCTGCGGGCGACATTATGGTTGTATGGACTTTGCGCCACACAAAAGCCGATGATTATGTGGAAGACCATCCCAGTGAAGCCGGGTGCTGGATTTATCGTGAAAAAAACTAAAATCGTTAGCATGTTTTTATAAAACTCTGTATCTTTGCATTTCGACAAAAAAGATATTGCTGATGATATACTCAATGACAGGATTCGGAAGGGAACTTCTGGAATACAACGGAAAAAAGATTACGATTGATATTAGAACCCTGAATTCTAAATCGGCTGACATTTCAACCCGTCTGCCCAACCAGTACAAGGAAAAGGACATCGACATCCGCCGTATGCTTTCGCAGGGATTGCAGCGCGGCAAGATTGACTTTACAATAAGTGTTGAGAACGAGCAGAATGTGAACCCGATAAATTCCACCGCCGTGATTGCCGCCTACAAGTCGTTTGCCGACGATTGCCGCAAAAGCAGTGTGCCGATTTCCGAAACCGACAATAGCCTGCTGTCGTCATTAATCCGTATGCCCGAACTTCAGCTGAACGGTAGCGACGAACTTACCGACGAGGAATGGGCTGCCGTTGAGTCGGCAATACAGAAGTCGATAAACCACTGCTGCGAGTATCGCAAGGAGGAAGGTCGCATTCTCGAAAAGGATGTGCTATCGAAAATTGATTCTATTCTTGATCTTCTGGAACGCGTGCCACAGTACGAAGCCGAACGTATTTCTGTTATCAAGGACAAGATTCGTCAGGCACTCAACGAACTGAATATCAACGACTCGAACAGCGAAAATCGCTACGAGCAGGAAATCATCTACTATCTTGAAAAACTTGACATCAACGAGGAAAAAGTTCGTTTGCGCAAGCACTGTGAGTATTTCATGGATACGGTTAGATTTGAAGAAGCAGCGGGACGTAAACTGGGATTCATTGCACAGGAGATGGGACGCGAGATAAATACTCTCGGTTCGAAGGCACACCACGCTGAAATGCAGAAGATAGTGGTAATGATGAAGGATGAGTTGGAAAAAATTAAGGAACAATCGCTAAATATTTTGTAATGAAGCCAAAAGTCGTAATATTTTCAGCACCGAGCGGTGCAGGCAAGACCACAGTTGTTAAGCATTTGTTGGCTATGCCCGAGTTTAACTTGAGTTTTTCAATTTCGGCTTGTTCGCGCAAGAAGCGTGAAGGCGAAGTCGATGGCAAGGACTATTATTTTCTGTCGGCTGATGAGTTCCGCAAGAAGATAGAAAACAACGATTTCCTGGAGTGGGAGGAGGTTTATGCCGACCATTTCTATGGAAGCCTTAAGTCGGAAGTTGACCGTCTAACGGCTGCTGGCAAGAATGTCGTTTTCGATGTCGATGTAAAGGGCGGACTGAATATTAAGAAATATTATGGCGAGAATGCTCTGGCAGTGTTCGTTATGCCGCCATCAGTCGAGATTCTCGAAAAGCGTCTCCGCGACCGTTCCACCGACAGCGAGGAAGCCATCCGCACCCGTATCGACAAGGCTGTTTACGAACTTTCGTTTGCCGAAAAGTTCGATGTTGTGCTTGTGAACGACAAGCTTGATGAAACCTTTGCCAAAGCAGAAAAACTGATTGGGGATTTCTTGAAGAAATAACAAAATATCAATACCAATTTTATGAAAAATGAAACTAATTTAAATCGCATTCGCAACGATTATCGCAAAGTCGATTTTGAAGAGTATAGAAATGGATGTGCCGAAGATTTGTTGCAGAAGTTCAAAAAAGGACAGTTAGACAAGGACACTTCGGTGGAAACTATTCGCCAGTTGATGTATGGCTACACCTTTACAGACCATTATTCACAAGATGATGATGAAATCTTTAGTGTCGATTTTTGGCGATGCTTGTTAGACGATGAAAATTACACAGAAAATATTCAAGAATATCAGATTATTGACGCATTGTTAAGCTCAGGCGATGGTAGGACTCCGGAATCTGCATTTTGTGTCATCGCTGTAAGTCAGGAGTATGAACTGATGAGTTATCTTTTCAAAGGTCATATACCAAAAATTATTGGGCAGTCGGTGTCGCAAGATGATATTGATTGTATTGAGTTTGAACCAAATAGCTACGGTATAGAGAAAATGTATTTTGATGCACATAGGCTTTTTGAAGTGACTTATAAAAATAGTGAATACTTTTTGTAAATCTATCAACCAAAGTTAATAATTGATTGATTGTTTTCTAAAAAAATTAGATTGTAAAACAATATTGAAAATATGTTCAAAAACATAACACAAGCATAATTGTGAATAACTAATTTCGTTCCATACGATTTTTTCGCTTAATTTTGCATCACAAATTTGAGTTTGGAATGATTGACCGCAATACCATAGACAGAATAATGGATGCCGCTGACATAGTGGAGATTGTACAGGATTTTGTTAGCCTCAAAAAACGCGGTGTAAACTATTTTGGTTGCTGTCCGTTCCACAACGAAAAGACGCCTTCGTTCATCGTAAGTCCATCGAAAGGTATATACAAGTGTTTCGGTTGCGGAAAAGCAGGAAATGCAGTAGGTTTCGTGATGGACCACGAGCAGATGACCTACCCCGAAGCATTGAAGTATATTGCAAGAAAATACAACATAGAAGTTGTCGAAAAGGAACTTTCGCCCGAAGAACAACAGCAGAACGATGATCGTGAAAGTATGCGCATACTCAACGAGTTCGCTGCCAAATATTTTCAAAACAACCTTTTGAACAATCCAGAAGGCATAATAGGACTGGCATACTTCCGTGAGCGCGGATTCACCGACGAAGCCATAAAGACTTTCGGTCTTGGCTACAGCCTTCCGACAGGCACGGCATTCACCGACGAGGCCTTGAAGAGTGGCTACAAACTCGACTTTATGGTTCGCAACGGACTTACAAAGATAGACGAGAAAACGCAGAGGAAATACGACTTCTTCATCGGACGCGTAATGTTCCCGTTTTACAGCATTTCGGGACAAGTAATAGGTTTCGGCGGACGTGTGCTCGACGCGCGAACAAAAGGTGTAAATATAAAGTACCTTAATTCGCCCGAATCGGAAATTTACGACAAAAGGAAAACTTTATACGGTATATATCAGGCACGTGGAGAAATTGTCAGACAAAAAAAATGCTATTTGGTGGAAGGCTATACCGATGTAATTTCGATGTATATGGCGGGTGTCAAAAATGTGGTGGCATCGTCGGGAACATCGCTTACAGAAGACCAAATCCGCATAATCCACAAACTTACCGATGACATAACCGTGCTTTACGATGGTGACAGCGCCGGAATACACGCTTCGATACGAGGTATTGATATGATTTTGGCTCAAGGACTTAACGTTAGAGTTGTACTATTTCCAGACGATGAAGACCCCGATTCGTTTGCCAGGAAAAACGGAAGCGAAAAAACAATAGAATATCTCAACACGCACGAGGAAGATTTTATCAGTTTCAAGTCGCGGCTGTCGAAGCAGGAAGCCGACAAGGATCCTCTAAAACGTGCCGCAATGATAACCGACATCGTAAAGACAATTTCTGTTATCGACGACCAGATAAAGCAGACAGTATATCTTCAGGAATGTAGCAAAATCCTTGAAATAGACGAGAATACGCTATACTCTGAACTGATGAAGTTCCGTCGCAAGAAAATCAACGACGGCAAATCGCCCACAGGATACGGACAACAGCAAAAGCCAGAGCCACAACTTCCTAAACAACAACAGATTCCCAAAATAACTGGCAACAAGGAAATCGGATTTCTGTCGAAGGAACGTGAAATAATACGCCTACTGCTTCTCTACGGGAACGAAAACATCGCCAATCCCTTCGATAGCAACAAGGAAAACCCGCAGATGCTAAAAGTATCGGAACTGATGGTTGGACTTATGCTCAAGGACAATGTAACACAACTTCGCAACAAAATCAACCAGCAGATTTTTGCCGAAATCAGCGATGCAGTATGCAACGGACGGGAAATCAGCGACAAGGATTTCATCAACAGTCCCGACCCTGCCATAAGCAGCGTGGCCGCAGATGTATGCGCATCCTCATACGAATTAAGCAAAATGTGGACTAGACACGGTTCCCTATACTACAAGGAAGAATACCGACTCACGGAAATTATCCTTGACGTTTACAACAAATATCTCACAGAAATCCGCAAAGACGAAAAGACGAAACTTTCGGCAGAATTGAAGTCGCTGATGGATAACAGCGTAAAATTGCAAGCGCAATTGGCAAATTTGGAAACAGAATACAACACAAGCGACGAACAGAGAAAAGAAGAAATCGATGGTGAACTTGCCAGTCTGCGCGAAGAAATAGAAAAATGCAAAGAAACAACAGTTGGAATCTTAAGCAGAATAAACCAACTGACACAGGAAATAAAGGAACTTTCGTTAAAACAAGGACGGGTAACAATATGATAGACAAGACAATCGGCTTTCCAAACGCAAAAATAAACATCGGACTCGACATCGTACGCCGACGCACAGACGGATACCACGACATCAGCACCCTGTTCTACCCCATCAACATTACCGATGCGATGGAAATTATGCCGAGCGACAAGTTCATCTTCGACAACCGTGGCATAAAAATCGACTGCGAAATCGAGAAAAACCTTTGCTACAAGGCATACAAGATACTAAAGGACGACTTCGACTTGCCACCCGTCAAGTTCGTGCTGTACAAGCACATACCTTTCGGAAGCGGACTTGGTGCAGGGTCGTCGGATGCTGCATTTACAATCAAAATGCTCAACGATATGTTCTCATTGAAACTCACTACTGAGCAAATGGTTACATACGCATCCAGACTTGGAGCCGACTGCGCATTTTTCATCCATAACCGCCCAATGATTGCCGAAGGAACTGGAAATATCCTCCACGAAACAGAACTGAACCTGTCGGGAAAATGTCTTGTACTTGTTTTGCCGCCAATTTCGGTAAATACGGCAAAGGCATACTCGCAGTGCAAACCTGCCGAACCACAATATAAACTCGAAGATTCCATAAAGTTACCCATCGAACAGTGGAAAAACCGCATAAAGAACGACTTTGAACCGACAGTTTTTGCCGAAAATCCACTTCTCGCCCAAATAAAGCAAAAACTTTACGAAAGTGGTGCAATCTTCGCACAGATGTCTGGCTCCGGCTCTACAATGTACGGTATTTTCGACACTAAACCGCAACTGGATTTCGCTGGTTGTAAAATAGAATTTATTGAATTGCAATGAGAAAAGTAATAACCACTATTGTAGTATTTTTTGCAACACTTCTGTCGCTTTATTCGCAACAGACTTACGACACCACTGGCAATGCCGAATACTACCGCAAATTTGCATTTCGTTCATTTTCAAACGAAAGCATAACACTTCCATATCGAGAAGCCTCTCTTTGCCAAAACGAAAGCGGGCAGTCGGCTTTGGTGATTTTTCTGCACGGCGGTTCGCATCGTGGCGACGACAACAAATCGCAGATTCGTGGCACTGCGATACGCGCCATTGTCAACTATCTGAAAAAAAGCAACATAAAATCCATTGTAGTTGCTCCGCAATGCGACAAAGACCATTTCTGGCACGACTACGACGGAAAAGTCAGCACCGCACTCAAGCAACTAATCGACAAACTTATAGCCGACAATAGCGACATCGACAGCAAACGCATTTACATCTTCGGTTATTCGAGCGGTGGCGCGGGCGTTTGGCGCATGATTTCCGACTATCCCGACACTTTTGCCGCAGCAATGGCGGTTGCCTCGTATCCACGCAACGCATATCCGAAAAACATTGCCCAGACTGCTTTGTGCTGCGTTATGGCAGGAAAGGACGACAAAGCAAAAGTTTCGTTGGTAAAGCCTACAATCAAGGAGACGCAGAAATATGGCGGAACAATAAATTTCATTGTCGAGAAGGATTGCGACCACATTTCTGTTTGTCCTATCGCATTCAGCGACAAGAATTTGGAATGGGTATTTGACAAACGAAAATAGTATAAACATAAAATAAATAAGGTATGATTTTAGCAAGCATTGACACAATTCCGGGAAAAAACTTTGAAGTTTTAGGAATCGTAAAGGGAACAGTAGTACAGTCGAAGCACATCGGACGCGACATTTTGGCTGGATTGAAAACGATAGTCGGTGGCGAAATACAGGGTTACACCGATATGCTTATCGAGGCACGTAGTATTGCAACAGAACGTATGACAAAAGAAGCAGAATCTCTTGGCGCTGATGCAATTATCGGAATGCGTTATTGCACCTCGGCAGTTATGGAAGGCGCAGCGGAGATTGTTGCATACGGAACAGCAGTGAAGTTCGTTTAGGCTGACGCCGTTAAAAAGTTTCTATGTTTGAATGCCTACGGCGTTTGAATGGCTGACGCCGTTTCTAGTTTTGGGGCTTGTAGGCTTAAAGTCTAACAGTCTGACAGCCTCGCAGTCTTGCGGACAGATAGGCTGGTCTTCCGTTGAACTGGTCTTCTGCTAGACTTTTAGCCTTCTCTTCTTTTAGCCCTTTAGCCCAGTTATAGGCTGACGCCGTTTGAAAGTTTAACTTCGTTGAGGGCTTCGCCGTTCTAAGTTTCAATGCCTGACGCCGTTTGAAAAGTTTCTGAGTTTTAATGGTTGACACTGGTTGAAAAATTTAGAAATATTGGAACAAAATCAAAAACGCACAAATCATATAACAAGAAACACACCTTTGAGTGTTATGTTTTAGACTCAATCTTATGCACGCGCCAACACAGCTATGCTCAATTTCAGACCTTCTACCGAAAGCAAAACAATACCGCACGACTCAGTAGTAGCACCAGTCGTCAGCACATCGTCAACAAGAAGCACATGCTTTCCCTTTAAAATATCAGTATCCATCAAAACAAATTTTCCCGAGACGTTTTGCCATCGCTCCTCCTTGTTCATTTTAGTTTGTGTTTGTGTATCACTATTCCTAACAAGGACGCCTCTAAGTACTGGTATTTTTGTTACTGCCGATATTCCTGCAGCAATCCGCTCACTTTGATTATAGCCGCGTTTTTTCTCTCTATTTGGATGCAAAGGAACAGGGACTATGAAATCAATATCTGAAAAATTGCCAGAAACATTCATCTCCGCCCCTAACTCCTTCCCTAACAACACTCCTATCTCCGGTTTGTGATTATATTTTAAAGAATGAAGCAAATTACGAAATCTGCTTCCCTTCTGGAATAAAAATAATGCCGTAGCCCTCTCCAATTTTATACGACCCTCAAAAAGCTGCATTATAGGATTATCCAAAACCTTACAAAAATTCGTCCGAGGAAGTTCATAAAGACAGCCAAAGCACAAGACATCTTCACCTCGCGACAAGGATCGACCACATGCCTCACAATTCTTTGGAAACAACAGAAACCAAAAATCTGACAAATATTCGACAATCCTATTCATACGAATGCAAAATTAAGCAATTTTATCAATTACCACACAATTGACAAATAATTTGCATAAAAGAAACGACTCTCTTAGCTCAGTATTATTCATTATTATATTTCATTGTTTTATGCTTTACCAATTCGCGACAATAAAAATTATATGATTGATGCTTTATTGCTTTATGTTTTTTATTTTTGTGCCATAAAATTTGTCATAATGAAACGAATCTTGTTGATATTATTGTTGTTAGTGTCAGTACCTTTTGTGAATTTTGCCCAAAATACTGATGAAAATGAGGCAGAACCAGTCGATTCAATGCATTTCAAATATTTCGGAATACGCTATGCCTTTGAGGAAAACAAAAAGTCGTTGTACGTTGACATTAACTACAACGAGGAGACTCCAACTCAAGTCAACATAATGCGCCAGATAAAGATAAATGGCAAATTTTATCCAGTAAAACGTATAGGTCCACGGGCTTTTTATGGTTGCCGCAACATTACCTGCGTTACTATTCCAGACAATGTTGAGTTTATTGACAGCAGTGCGTTCCGTTGGTGCGTAAATCTTTCAAACATAGGCATTTCAAGCAATGTGAAGAAGATTGGACCCGATTGTTTCAGAAATTGCACAAACTTACGTAATTTTCATATACCAAACAATTTACAATCGATTAGTCCTGGCGCTTTCCGCGCAAGTGGACTTATAACCTTAGTTCTGCCCGAAGGTTTGAAAGAAATTGGTGCATACGCATTTGAAGGATGTAAGGCTCTTTCCGCAGTTCAATTTCCTAAGTCGTTGCGGTCGATAGGCAAGGAAGCATTTGCAAATTGCTGGGCTTTGACCACTGTTTCTCTATACGACCAGATGCGCAACGTAGGAGAAGGTGCGTTTATGTCGTGCCGTAGTTTAAATAAAGTTGTGTTTACCAAGGTTATGGAATCGAATATCAAGACTATAATTGCTGCCGATGCTTTTGCCGAATGCAAGGCGTTGACTGATGTCGTGTGCAATACGGGACGTACTGGAAAGGTTAAAGATGTATTGTTTCACGAAAATGCTTTTAGGGACTGCAAGTTTAATTCCGACAATATTTTATATGGAGGCAAACCTGTGTATGACCCGAATGCTGCAAAACGCAAGAAAGGAGAACCCGAATTTGAGGAGGAAGAAATTAATGTTGACGAAGACGCTGCAACCCGTCTGCGTACAAGCGAAACCGTTAAGCGCGCACGTAAGAATATAGGTGTTCGCAAAAATCCCAAGAAAAGAAAATAAATCCTAGTTCACCTTTACTCTGTAGCTCGTCTTTACCTTTCCCTTCGATATGTCGCTCAGACGGTTCTTAAGGAAATGTTTGCGGATGGGGTTTATTTTGTCGCAGAAGACGATGCCCTGCAGGTGGTCGAACTCGTGCTGCACAACGACAGCCCTATTGCCCGACAGTTTTTCGGTTACTTCTTCGAAGTTTTCGTTAAAGTAAGTGACAGAGATGTCGTTGTAACGGGTAACTTCCTCGTGGATGTTGGGTACGCTTAGGCAACCTTCCTCAAAGACAATCTTCTTTGTGCCTTCGAATGTTACTTGCGGATTTATCATTACGCGCTTGAAGCCCTTGCAGATAGGGTCGTCTTCGGCAAAAGGAGATGCGTCGAGAACAAGCAGGTTGATGTTCAGACCAATTTGCGGGGCAGCAAGACCAACACCATTGGAGTGGTACATTGTTTCGAACATATTGTCAATCAATTGCTTGAGGTCGGGATAATTTTTGTCGATGTCTTCCGATTTTTTCCTCAGTATGGGATTGCCGTATAAGTATATTGGTAATATCATAGTTTTGAAAATTTTTCTTGTTCCATATACGATTGAAGTATGATTGTCGCGCTTATCTTATCGACCATAGTCTTGTCGCGACGCTGTTTGCGAGTTGTTCCGCCGTCAAGCATTGCCTGAAATGCCAGTTTGGATGTGAAACGTTCGTCAACAGGGATGAAGGTGATATTTGGAAAGACCTTTTTCAGTCGATTCAATATTGGTGTTATGTATTGCATTGATTCAGAGGGTGAATTGTCCATCTGTGTTGGAAGTCCGTAGATTATTTTCTCGACATCATTTTTTGCTATGTAGTCGGTGAGGAACTTTTCCAATTCGCCCGATGGAACGGTTTCCAAGGCTGTGGCAATAATCCGGCTGGTGTCGGTTACTGCCACGCCCGTCTTTTTGCGTCCTATGTCCAATGCCAAATAGCGTCCCATTAGTTGCCGGTGTTAAATTTGAATCCGTTAAGGAAATCCTTGATAGCCATACGTTTCTTTCCCTGCATTTGTAATTCGTGGATTGATACGAATCCGTCTGAAGTGGCAACTTTCAGGAACGACTTGTTGTCGGTGACAAAAGTGCCAGGCTTAAGATTGTGCTTTTCGTTGCTGTACGACGAGGTAAAAATCTTTGCGGTAATGTCGTCCTTCAGGTAGCACCATGCTGCTGGATAAGGCGAAAGTCCGCGTATAAGATTGTGTATGTCAACGGATTTGCTGTTCCAATTTATCTGGCAAAATTCCTTTGTGATTTTTGGTGCAGGATGCAGGCCTTCGGTGCGGATTGAATCCTGCTCGATGGCGTTTACGTTGCCAGAAGCAATAATGTCAACGGTTTTGCAGACGGCTTCAGCACCGATGAACATCAACTTGTCGTACAAAGTTCCGATGTTGTCCTCGGGTTCGATGGCGCATTTTTCCTGCATTATGATTTTGCCAGTGTCAATGTCCTCGTCGATGTAGAAAGTGGTGATTCCAGTTTCGGTTTCGCCATTGATAATTGCATGGTTTATAGGTGCTGCGCCACGGTAGTCGGGCAGGAGTGCTGCGTGAAGGTTTATCGTTCCGAGCCTTGGCATTGCCCACACTTCCTTGGGAAGCATACGGAAAGCCACAACGACAAACAAATCGGCATCAATTTCCTTGAGCTGGGCAAGAAATTCTAGTGATTTCAGCTTTTCTGGCTGGAGTATGGGCAGATTGTGTTCGAGTGCAAATTTCTTCACATCCGAAAACTGTATTGACTTGCCTCTTCCTGCTGGCTTGTCGGGTGTTGTTACCACGGCTTTTATGTCATAGCCCTTATCGAGCAAGGTTTTAAGCGAGGTAACGGCAAACTCGGGCGTGCCCATGAATATGATAGGAGTATCTGTCATCTTATTCTGCTGTCATTGCAAGTCTGAATCCGTAGGGGCCTCCGCAAGTGCTTGGCGTACGCGAATAACGGTACGAAACGCGGCTGAACTTTTCGTTGAGGAAAGAACTTCCGCCACGGACAACAATGTATTTGTTTTCAATCTCGTCGTTTACATCCGAAGCCTCGCTACCGAAGTTGTTGTACCA
>Ga0265299_10000528_pt1 | contig 47008 bp, 70 predicted proteins | sample AusTroGonzalo_MG_4_FD_193485 | JGI IMG/M metagenome (GOLD analysis project Ga0265299, IMG submission 193485) | Bovine rumen microbial communities from tropical cattle in Woodstock, Queensland, Australia - Gonzalo_02 | ecosystem: Host-associated > Mammals > Digestive system > Stomach > Rumen ...
TACGAGGGGCCGCCGAACAGCCACAGCTGTCCTGCAGCATCATAGGAGTAGTAGTCGCCGTAGCTGATGCCAGATACCGACTCTTTGGGAATCATATAGACGCCCTGACCCTCCTGAGAGGCGATGATGTTCATGCCCCAAACGGCCGTGGTCGGACGAGAGAGAAGGACATGCTCGACATTTGCGAAGGTGTCAGCGACAGGTGCCGTAATGCTCGGCATGAAGTTATGCCTCCAGCAATATACGTCTGTACCGACAGAGCAAAGGCCCTGAACCATCTCCCACTTCTGTCCCCAGGGGTTCTCGAAACCAGCGACATTGACCGAATGGGCTGTGCCGCCTACCGAGTCAGTGACAGGCATCTTACCGTCCGCATCGCCAAGACTCAATGTGGCTCCGGTCTTTATGTTCTTCTGACGGTCAAATCCGCCTGTGGACGAGCCTGATGTGTTCTCAGTACCGTCAAGGCCCACACCCCATACAGGAGAGCTGTCTGTTGAATTGAGGCAGTTCTGGGAGTCACGATAGCCGTACTTGGACATCATGTGGAACAGCAGGTGATTCCTGAAGTCCAGATTGGCAAGGCCGTGGTTGTTGCTTCGTGCCTGTGCCTTGTCCCAGAAGCCCTTGATTGTCTGGGAGTCCGCTGTCACGACACCCGGAACAGAACGGAGCTTGTTCGAGTCAATCGAACACTTGAACTTACCTACCACCTGCTGGGGTATGATGTAACCGCCTGGCAGCGGAACGAGAGAGAGCCATAAGCGAAGTATGGTAGTCGCTCCGACGGTCTTGGTCTGTACCTTGCCGTAGGTCTCAGGTATGATTTTCATCATATCCGCACCTGCGAAGGCCGATATCAGGGTTCCGTCACCGTTAAGGATGTAAGTACCCTCCTTGGTGTACCTGTTGTCATTGCGGTTCAACTCGCAGTAGTTGCCGTTGGCATCCATGAGGACGCTCACGCCTGCATCTTCCCATAGCTGGCGCATGTGCATGTTACCGCCAGTGTTGACTCTCGTGGAGCCGCTGCCACTGGCCACGTTGACATCAATGTAGAATGCGAGGTCGTTCAGCACTTCCTCGTCGTTGTCATTAAGGTGCTTGCGGAAATCCTCAATCGAGATTTTACCTAACGCACCACCGAACTTTCCAATAATGGAATCAGCGTCCGACATCGTGTTCACGGAGGGCGCATCTGTGATTTTTTTACTCATATCTTTTTATTTTGAAATTAGAATGTAGCCGTTACCAGCACATCGACATCTGAATAATAGGCTCCGGATCCTTCACCTACAACCGCCATGGACGGAGTGAGGGTGACGAGCTGTGTCGAGCCTTCGCCCTTCTTGACACCGAGGGCGTTGAAGACCTCCCACGAATAGGACACCTCACCTGCATACAGCACGTTGTTCTTCTTCACCGAAAGGGTCCAGTATGCGTTCTGTCCCGGAGCGAGGTAGCCTGTGTTGTTGGAGTAACCGCTTCCTGTGGTCGGCGTGGCGTCAATCTGATATTCGTCCGCTATGTCGTTAATCCTCTGGCTGTCCTGTGCCACAAGGTTGCCGTCCTTATACAGCTTGGCGATAAAGATGCCACCGCCATCGACATCGGACCTGTTGACCGTCACGCTGGCACCAGTCTGGCCGACCCACTCGGTGTCTCCCTTGAACCACTTGATGGTATAGCCTCCTGAACCAATGGTGACAGAGCCTGTGCCGAGACCAGCCACAGCCGTAAGGTGAGCCTGTGTGGTGACAGCGTCAATCTCCACATGGTCAGTGGTAATCTGAAGCCAGTGCGAATCAGCACCACCAGCCTGAATGATGACATCAACACTTCCGTCGATGCTGTCCGTCATGCCGTTGCAGGCATAACCGACCGTGTAGTCAATCTGCTTGTTGGCTATCACACCTGACGTGATGAGGTTCTTCACGATCATCAGGTCGTAGTACTGCTTACCTCCTACGGTGGCAATCCTCGCCTGGAACTTGTTATTGTTGGTCGCTGTCTGGAACTGGTCAGTCAACGTGGGGAAGGTGAGGGCCACTCCGTCATACTTCCATGTCACACCGGTTATCTCTGCCGGATAACCTGCACTTGACCTGACACCAAGACGTATGATAGGTCTTGACGCAGGTGTGTTCTCCCAGTCCGGGGTGGGGACGTACGTCTCTTTGTTCAGAACCTGAAAGAGCGAGTTGCCGTTACCCGACTGGTCTATGATGTCGCGCGTAACGACAATCTGGTCTCCGTTTCTCACAAAGCGGACGGAGAACGCCGCACCAGCTGTGTTGCTCATATCTGTTGAATTTTAAGGGTTTGCAAAACATCCATCTCCGATGTGACCGTACCGCCGAGAAGCTCGGCTGCTGCGTTGATGTTCTCATCGATAAGACGAAGCTCATTCTCGTTGACCACCATCTTCCTTCCGTTGGAACAGAGACGGTGCAGGCGGGAGTCAATACCATGCTTCTCGCCCTTGAATCTGTCTATAATAGCGTACAACATATCATCCAATCAAAAAGTTTCCGTTATCATCAGTAAGCACGTCACCGTTGTCGTCTGTAAGCAGCTGGAGAGTGCCATGAGGATCCACTTGGAACCAGTAATCGAAATACGAATCGTTCTTGGTCAGTCCGATACCCAACTCCGAGACTTCGGCAAGCATATGCTCACCTCTCTGCCACTCCTTCGCAGTATCGAACTTCCACTGGTTGTCATCAAAATACTTGGCCTGTGTGAACCAGCGAATCAGATAATACAACTCCGGGTATTCGACAAGCCTGTCACGCAGGTTGATGAGGACCGAGTTCTCATAGACTACCTGTGAGGCTGCTATGTCCGAAGAACGCTGTCCGCATCCGCTGGTAGGCATGGTGACTTGTGTGTTGAGACCTATGGAGGCCTTTGCGAAGACCTCGTTACTCTTGATGAACTGCACCTCGTATTCGGCCTTGCTTATCAGCCTCATGTCAAACTTGACATTGGGATAGCTCGCCTGAAGCAGCTCCGGAGCAGATACCGAGTTGGGTGTGAGGGCCGTTGACGTTCCCATCCTCACCACTCTCATCGTTATGTCCTGTGGCAAGGTCGTTATCTCGTCCGCACCCTGGGTCAGCAGGACCTTGACCGTCTGCTCGAAGGAATGCTCATCGATGTGGGAATCCCTGTTACCTACAACCGAAAGACCCATGCCTACCATATAGTCGTATAGCAGCAGGTTATCATACAAGGGGTCGTAGGTGATGAGGGGCTTGTCAACACAGCAGGCGAACTTGTCGTCACCCTTGTTCACGGTGGTCAAGGCAAGCTCATCGCTCTCCACGTTATACACTATGCCTGTCCTCCAGTCAAGGAACTGGCCCTTGAAGGTCAGCACTACATCTTCGCCCACGCCAAGGTTCTTCCTTACGTACAGGGTACCTCTCACGTCTGTCGAGCTGGTGTCGATGTTGTAGTCCGTGTTCAGCGTCCACACATCAGCGATAGGCTCTCCGTTGACAAACCACTCGATGGTTCCAAGAAACTCGTTGGCCGGGCCATGATGGAACACGTTGTCCGGATCCATGGCACGTACATAAGGAAAGATAGCAGTCGGAGTCAACGTCCTGTTAGGCACGTAAGAAGCGCTACCTCCGGTCGTGTCAATCGTCTGCGCTGCAGGCGACTGAGGAGTGAGGCACGCAAGCTGGCATGAGACCGTAAGAGCCTCAAACTTAACCCTTGTGTGCGTCCTCTTGCTTATAAAACTATTCTCGTTCATGTGTTATGAAAAATAATCTACTGTCGCTACATCTGCATCGAGGCCGTTGGCTACGTCAGAGGCCAGCACGTTGAATACCGCCATAAGCTGACGTATGCCGTCGATGCCGAGGTCATTAAAACTGATAGGGAACGGATTGCTCACGCTCTGATGCTGCGCGTTCCACACAGCGTCAGAAGCCTGATCACCAGTGTTCCTCGTAACTGAAATATGTGTGAACTGCGAGGTGACGTCCTCACCATAGCCGTTATACACATACACCGTAACATACTCCGTCTCGCCCGGGGCAAGACTTCCTCCCTTGCTCTGGTCAACAGAAGCCCTGTAAGCAATCCTCTCGAACTGGTCTATCTGACCGAACACATACGCGTTGCCGAACACCTGGCCATAGCCATGGAACACCTTGGTGTAGGGACGCCCCTGCTTGTCTATGGCCGGCATGGAGAAGCCTTCTATATGGCCTCTTATCTCATAGTAGTTGTTAGGCTGGAATACCCATGTATTGACTCCTGTGAGGGCCAATGAATACTCCGTAGTCGTGTATATGAAGGACTGACGCGACGTGTTCGATATGTTGCCTCTTCCTGCGAAGTGCATCATGGCAAAGGGATGTATGCCGTTACCTCCTTCGGCCTCGCTTCTCAGCAGGTAGGTGAAGTTCTCGTTATGGCTTCCGCTGACACTGGTTATCTGGAAATAGACCGTCTTGAAACCTGCAAACGTGAAGTTACCCCTGTTGTCATCCGTGTTGGTGGTCTCGTTGCCGCTGGTGTCATGCCAGATACCCATACAGAGGTCACCGACTGCAATGGCACCTATCTCGCCTTCATCGAGTTTCAGCTTTCCGCTGCCAGTCTCATAACCTGCGTTGGGTGTTATCTCCTCGATGATACCGCCACCGAAGGTGTCCCACCTGATGCCTGTATAAATCGAAACCCTGTTGTAACGCAGTTCCGGGACCTCCAGCCATTCCCACAGCTTCATGCCCCTCAGTTCCGCATAGCCCTGTCCGTCTATCGAACCGCCGACACCGACCAGTCCAGGAACGAACGATGAGCCGAACTGGGCGCCATTCTCGAAGATATCCTTCTGCTTGTGCTGTATGCGTCCGAAGGCTGTGTCCGCACGGTCACGTCTGAGGAACTGCTGATCTGAGCGCTTGGCCGAATAGACGTTGAAGTCACTCGGTGTCGTCTGGCTTGTGGTCGTTATGATGTAAACGCCGCTGCCTCCGCTACCGCCACTGCCCTGATAGGACACTCCGTTGACCGTGATGGCATCCAGCTTGCTCTGCATGTCCTTGGTTCTGGAGTAGGCAGCAGCCTCACCAACCGTGTAGGAGGGTGTGTCATACATCAGGTCCAGCTTTATCTCATAGCCGATGACCCTCGAACTCCTGCCACTGGCGAAGTAGGTCGGGTTGACCAATCTGACAGGCTGGCCGAGCGAGTAGGCCACGAAGTTGTCCGTGGTCATCTTGTCCTCGTACCAGTCCGACATCATCTTGCAGTTGTAGGTGTTCGGGTCAATCTTCATCTTGGCGAGCTTGGCCTGAACCGCCTGCAGCAGCTCTGCTTCCGCATCATCGACAAGGTGAGTCTCCTGAATCTTCGTGCTGTCCCATCCGGTGATGACGAACTTGTCACCGACTGCCTCACGTCCTATGGCGGCGTTCTGCGCTGCCGTACGTGGCTTGAGGTCATCATCCGGGAGTCTCCTGCCATAGTCCTCGTTGGCTATTATCTCGAATCCTGTGGGGTCATCGGCAGGATAGGGGTTACATGCGAACTCCATGCCGTTCAGGTCGCCTGACTCGAAGATGATATGAAGCTCACCCACGAGCCTCATTTCCTCAGTCACCACGAATCCGTCCTTGTCCGTTATGCGGAAGATAGGCACCTGATCACCTGTCGGCTCCTGGGTCTCAGGGTCGATGACGTCAATCATCTCCTCCTCGACGGTGCCAGTCTCGCACTTCACCCTCGGATAGATGTCATCATCGATGATGACAGCCTCCACAGCCTCGTTCTCGTTGGTCACGCTCTCATCCTCCACATATCCGTGAGGGCAGCTGTCCAACGGCAGCATGAGACGTTTCTGGACCACGCCGTTATGCGTGATGTCGGCCGAGTCATCCTTTCTGTAGTCAGGAGGCAGGTTACGGTCACTGCCGAACGCTATGATACGTGTGGCGAACTCGTTCTTGCTCTGTGAGCTGCTCATATCCTCCACGTTCACGTCAAGCTCGAAATCCACCTCCGTTCCGCTGAGTACGCACTTGCCGAAATACAGCACGTTAGCCTCAAACCACCACTCGCAGTCGAATATCTGCGCAAGGTCATTCAGGGCCGATATGAAGTCCGTGTCGTTATACTGCTTGAGCTTGGCCATAGCCAGCTTGTCGGCAGGGAAATTGAACAACTGGTACTGGTACTGCAGACCTTCGTAGCGATAGGTGGCATCGATGGCGCCGAGGGCGTTCATGCCGTTGATAATCACTCCGAGGTGTGTGTCTATCGTTGCGGTCAGGTTGAAGGAGGTCTCGCTGGCTGCCGAGGTCGGCATGTAGCGCACCTTCTTGTTCCGGAACTTCATGTAATAGGCATCCAGACGCAGCGTGTAGTCATATCCGCTCGTCTCGCGGTTGTACTTCGGCGAATAGAGGTCTATCAACTCGAATCGTCCGAAGTAGGGGAGGTTGACGTATGAGCCAAGACGCAGATAGACAGGGTCGGCCAGCGTGAAGGGTATCTTCACGTAGTGGTCACCCATGAGCTCCCTATGACAGAGAGACCCTTCGGGCACATCCTGAAGCGTCAGGATAACCGTGTTGTCTATCGCCTTGACCTGTATCATGTCCTATTCTTTGGGTTCGGCTCCTCCACCTTGAGGTGAAAGACAGCCATCTCTCTCTGGTACTGCTTGAACTGCTGGCAAGACTTGTAGATGAGGTGATACACCACCTGCGGTCTCGTCTGCATGACTCCGTTCACTATCTTGCTCCGTGCCGGCTGGTACTTGGACTTCAGGGTGAAAGCACCCGGCTCCAGCACCTCCTCACAGAAAAGGTCGTACTTCTCGAAGAACTCCTCCTTGGTCTTGGCCACTATGTGGAACGGAAGCACGATCTCCCTCACATCTACCTTGGGGTTCTTGGTGATGACGCTCTTGCCATGCGCCACACGGCTCTTGCTCTCTATGAACTGCTTGTTGGGGGCAGGAGTCATGAGGGCCGACAGAGCGCCGTCCTCGAAGTTGATGCCGTAGCGTGTGTACGCATCCGTGTTGTTTATCGTTACATCACCTGTCATATCACTTGGTGTTGGTTGCTATTTCATCCAGTTTCGCGCTGAAATCCGTGTAAATCTGCTTGGAGTACTTGAATATGTCCTCCAGATAGCCGTTGGCCAGTATGAACATGTTGCGTATCTCCTCCAGGTAGCCGTTGCTGCTCTCACATATCACCTTCATGTCAGATATCTGCCCGGTGACCACGATCATCTGAGCAGCTATGTTCTCGCCTGTTATCACAAGGGTGGTGAAACGGCCCTCCAGTGAGGCACCCAACTCCTGACTCATGGCCTGGTAGCCCTTGGAGGTGACTTTCTGCTCTTCACTGCCTCCAGACCATCCGTAGGCCTGCATCAGCGAATCCCTCCATGTCAAACCCATCTGTACGAGGTCATCCCAGCTCTGGAACTGCTCGTTCCGGCCAGTCTCATAGTCATAGTAGGTACCGCCGGACTCCCTGAGTTTCTGCATCTCCGCCTCGTCAATCTTTCCGTCAGGACCCATGTATGACGCAAAGGCCTTGTACCACTTCTGTAACAGGGGCTTAATCTGCTCCGAAGCGAATGAGTTGACCATTGCCTTCTGCATCATCTTCTCGAAGTCATTAGCGAAGTTCTCTGCCTCCGAATCCATGTTCATCAAAGTGGATGTGAACTGGTCCTCGACGCTGTCGAAGGTCGTTGATGTCAGCTTCTCGAAATACTGGCCTTCCAGCTGCTCCAACTGCTTCCAGTACTCGATATACTCATCCATGTACTGGGCTGCGTCCTTGTAACCGTCATTGGCCAGATCCTTGATGTGTCCGAAGATGTCAGGCAGCTGCTCTGCCACCTTGTGCATCTCCTCCGATGTGAGGCCGATGAAGGCACCTGCGCTGTCTATGGTGCGTCCAATGACTGCGCTTATCCTGTTCCATTCGTCCTCTGAAATACCCTCGTTAACGAAGTAACCTGACGAATGCTCGCCGCCTATGCCGAGGAAACCGTTGGAGTAGGCACCTGCGCTGCGGCTCATCATAGACTGCACGTTGGCCATCGACTGCTCAAGCATCGCTTTCTGCTCCTGGTAGAGCTTCTCGGCATCGACCACAGCACCCTGCATCATCTTCTCGCTCAGCGAGTCAATGGAGTACTTCAGGGCTTCGTTCGAGGCTGTCAGCTGCTCTATGTCTTCCTCAAGGGTCTCGTCACTGTCGCCGGAGAAGTCAAGGAGGTCACCGAGTCCGAAGGCTCTGGCCGTGACGTTCAGTATCGTCTCCTGAATCACAGCAGCTATCAGCTTGAAGACGTTCTGCAGGAGTGACTGCGCGAAACTGGAGAGCCAGCCCTTGTCAACATCAGTAATGGAGACGATGAGGCTGTCTATGATGCTCACTATGGCATTGATTATCCTGTCAAACAGGTCATCCACGAAGCCCACGAAGTCATCACCTACGGCATCTATGATGGCGAGGATGGCACCTATGATGCCTCCTGCCTTGCCGAGACCTGACAGGCCCTCGCCCTTGGTTCCCTTAAGTGCAGCTATGAGGTTGACTATTCCGTCAGCAAAGCCTTTGAGCGTGCCGTTGGACATGGTGTCGAGAGCATCCGAGAAGTTATCAAGGGCACTCTGTGCCTGCTGTGTGCTGTTGCGTAGGTTATCCTGTGTGTCAACGAGGTTGCTGTCTGCCTGGCGCTGCTGCTGACCTGTGGTCTCCACGGCTTGGGTGGCATGGATTACAGCGACCTGCTTCCTTGCCTTCTCGTCATCAGATGTGGCCTCCTCCAGTTCCTTCTCCGCACGCTCCAGATCCTTGATGGCTTGCTCATGTTCCCTATGGGCTATCTCGGACTGCTTGATGGCATCCTGATAGCTCTGCAAGTTCTCGCCAATCCTGTTGTATATGCTGAAATCGAACGTGCCGACTCCCGGACCGATCTTCTCCTGCAGGGTGTTGCGCATGTCGATATACTGGCGCTTGTTGGTGGCATCCAGTTTCTTGAACTCATCTGACTTGATGAACTGGTTGAGCTTGTCAATAGAGACCTCAATCTCATCCCTGAAAGCAGCACCGATATGGTCGAACATCGTGGTCCAGTCTATCTCCGCTTCAAGGGCTGTGAGACGCATGGACTCGATGGCCTCGTCACGTTCCTTCTCCAGTGACCTGCGTTCCCATTCATTCCTGGAGGACGCTATCTTCTCGTCATACTCCTTCTGCAGGGCCAGCCTACGCTCCTGAAGGGTGCCGTACTCCTTGAGGTAATCCCTCATGGATTCCAGTTCCTCTCTTGTGATATCCTTCAACTGCCTCTGTGCCGTGAGGTTGGCCAGCTCATCGTACATCTTGTTTATCTCAGTCAGGTCAACGGTGGACTCATCGAAATACTGAACCTTGTACTTTGCATCCTGAGTCTTCTTAATCTTCTCCTTCTGGTCGAAAATCTTCTTTTGGGACTCTATGTACTTGCGTATGGCGTTCTCACGCTGTGTCTCTATGTCGTCAAGCTCATCCTGATTGGCCTTGGCTCTCGCTGCCTTGACCTTGGCCTCGCCCTCGTCCATAGCAGCTATCGTAGCATCGGTTATCTTGGACTGCATGTCATCCTGAGCGTCCTGCATGGCACGCCCGGCATCCCTTATCAGTTCCTTGAGCTTGTTGGTCTCATCGGCTATCTTGTCTCCGGTCCTGTCCTGAGTCTCCGTGCCTTTCTGGGGGAGCTTCTTGCTTATTTCGCTTAATGCCTCTGATATGAACTCATCCGACTTACCTGAGAAATCGTATGTGAAGAAGTCACCAACGGTAAGGACACCTTTCTCTCCGCTCTTAATCTGCTCTTCGAGGGCAGTCTTAATCTGCTGAAGCTGCTCTATGTTCTTGTCGCTGAGGGCTCCTGTAAAGGCGTTGAGGTTGTCGTAATAACCAGTCACTACCTTGTTGGCTTCGCGGATGGTGCTGTTCAAGGTGGAGTATTCACCTCTCAACTGCTCCAAGCGCTCCATAGCCTTTTGCTTCTCCTCTGCTGTGGCTTCGGCTGAAACATCCTGACCGTTGGCTCTCCATGTCACCATTCCAGTGCTAAGGATATCCCTGTTCCTCTGCATCTGCTCCTCAACCTCCTGCCTGCGGCTCATAGCCTCGTTCAGGCGACCCTGCATGATAGCCTTAAGGTCTTGGTTGCGCTGCTCTATCTCTTCGCGTACAGCCTCAGTATTGATATCAATGGCATTACCGTATTCATCGAAGTTGCTGATAGCCGTAGGCAGGTAGCCGGCCAGCTGCTGGGTTATCTGGAGTAATCTTGCCGACTCGTCAGCAGATAACTCTGCCTTGCTTTTCAGGTTGTCATACTCATCGGCAAGACTCGCCACCTCACTTGTCTCCTCCTTCATGTCTTTCATGTCGGAAACGGAGTCGTTGAGGTCATCAATGACTTCCTGTGTGGACTTGACGTTCGTGGCAAGGTATATCATTGAGCCGACCAATGCCGCAATAGCTGCTGCAACCAATACATACGGATTGCTGAGCAGTGTGGCGTTGAGTGCAGCCTGCGCTTTCTGGAACAGGACGGTGGCTACGGTAGCCTTACCCTTGACTGCGATATCAGCCTCTGTAGCAAGGGCGTTCTGGATATGCGCTGTCTCCTCCAGGGCTATATATGCAGCATGAGCCTTCTCCAGTGTGTTGAGAGTAAACAGGGCCACCCTGTATGTGCCATAGATACCGACCAGTGTGGATATGACATCTATCACATCTTTATAATTAGCCACGAGAGTTGACGCGAACTCGATACCACCCTTGAAGGCACCCTGCATGGACTCGCCGATCTCGTTGAACATCGAGTCGAGGTCATCCTGCAACTGACCCCATGAAGACGAGAGGTTAGGCATCATCTGGTCCATGATACCAGCGAACATGCCACCTTCATCGGTGACATGCTGAATGGCCATCTGCAACTGCTCGAAGGAAACGGTGTTGCCGTTGACCGTCTCGCCGATCTCCTGAAGCACGTCACGCAGCACCAGGCCTTTGTTGGCCCACGACTCCATGGCGTTGGCATCCACCTTACCTGTGCCCTTGGCTTTGTTCCATAGGTTCACAAGGTCCATAAGCGGCTGCTTGGTCGCTGTCGCTATGTTGGACAACTGGTCGAGGATTCCACCCTTACCGGATATCTTGTCCACGTCATTGCCGTAGGCTATGAGTTGCTTGGAGGCATCGGCGAGGTCCGAGAACTCGAACATGTTGTACCACGCATAATCCTTCAGGTCTTTAGTGAACTTGGCCGCTTTCTCCTGGTTACCCAAGAACACAACCATGCTCGACTCGATGTCCTGAAAGTAGGACCTTACCTCATATATCTTCTTGACGAATGCTGCTGCAGTGGTGATAGAGAAAGCCGCGGTGACCGTCTTACCTATGCCGGAGAAGACTTCATCGATACTACGTCCGCTCGCTTCTATGTCTCTCGCTGTGTTATGCACACAATCACGAGACTCCTGCATCGAATGGATGAAGTTGCTGTTATCACCTGTAATGTCGAACTTTAACGCCATATCTTTGCCGTTTCTTCACACGCACGCGCGTTGGGTTGTCACTTTTGTATCTTTGTCTCTTCACTCAGTCTGGACGGAAAGCCCGTTGTTACCGAACATGGCAGCGATACTCTGGGCGTTCTCCGGGTTGCTTGCGTCAACCATCGCTCCGCCCATTTCATTGGGAATCTCCTTCTTTTCCTCCTCCGTGAGGAAGATATTGGTGATTTTATCTGCCAGCATGAGCCTCAGATACGAATATCCCTTCTCGTAGAGAATCTCGTTGTCCGAGTAGCCCATCTCCTTGAGGGGTCCGATGAACGCTCCGAAGATGGCCTTGCCGTTGAACGTGATATCGTTGCGGTTGCGGTTCTTTATCTCCATAACCTTGTTCATCCTCTCCCTCTCCTTATCCAGTCCGAGGTATGTGATAAACTCATCCGTCTGGTCGGCCGTGAAGACGATGATGAGCAGCGATGCAAGCTCCTCGTCATCCAGATCCTTCAGGAACACGTTCTTACGGATTGTGATTGCCCTGTGGTCATACAGGTCTTTATATGTGTTGGGGGCTGTGTAGTAGGCAAGGATATTGCAGCATATTTCGCGCTTCCCCTTGGCCAGTCTCAGCGACTCAAGATACGGATTGCGTTTAAGGTTGTCCTGGTTCAGCTCCAGTTCCTCGATCTGTCTCTTCAGAAGGAACTTCTTCGCCAGGGTGACAGGGTACAGGCAGAAGTGCTTGTGTCCTATCATGAATCCGTGCGGTCTGCCTATAACTACATCAGCAAGGTTATCCTCTATGTTGTTTTTCTTCTCTGTCATAGAGCGGAGAGTTGGAATCGAACCAACGGCCTCAAGAATGGATTTCCTGCGCTCTGGCCAACTGAGCTATCTCCGCGGTTGCCTCCATTTGACCCTGGAGGCTTAGGCTTACGCACGTGTGTAGTACGTCATGCCGTTCTGAGGTGTGGTGTCCTGAGACAGGATATAGTTGGCACCGTTCTTGATGTACCAGCCCTCTGCCTTCGGGTTCTTGCTGGAATAACCAGTTCCGGCTGAATCTACTGCTGAGTAGGTCCATGCGCCCTTGACGAACGGAACAACATCGGTGACGTTGCCTGCATCGTCAGTCTGGCCACCAGTCTTGTACTGGTAGTGAGCCATGAGACCGTCAGTGGAATCACCCTTCAGGGTTATCTTGCGAGAGACGTTGAGCAGACGTACACCGATGGCTCCTGTTGAAGGAGGTATAATCTCGATGCTGCCGGCATCCTCAGTGAAGCCCGGAGTTACCTCTGCCTCGCTGCCGATACGGCGGTCAAACTCAATGATATACTTATCGGCCTGGGACTTGCGACCCTCGGCCTCACCACCCTCGATGAGGGCTTCCTGCACCTGACCTTCCTCTACAGAGAGGCTGGCTGTGCTTTCCTTGATGTCGCTATATGAGATAGCGTCACCAACAGTAGGGGTGTGCTTTGCAGTACACTTACCCCAACCTAAAATCTTTCTTGCTCCCATAACTATTCGTTTGTTAGTTTGTATTCAATCTTGTTGCTGATCACATGCTCTTCTGTGGCTGAAACCTCGATGACATCCTGCGATATCAGGGTAAGCATGAACTCCTCGCCGTAGAACTCGTTGAACAGGGCTTCTGCCAGATCGCAGAGCTGCTCCAGTCTCAGTGAGGCTTCTTCGGCCTGGTTGTTCACCATGTCATCCTTGACATAGATGTTGACATAGACGGTGACAATCTGAATCTGTCCGTTGAGGTTGGAGGGCACCGTTATGACGATATCCTCCTTGTCCGAACCTTTCGGTCTCTTGCCTCGCTTGGTCAGCGTTCCTGTAACGGCCTGATGCAGGGGGGAACCCTTGATGAACCGATACATGTCCGTCTTTATCTTCTGAACCGTCCTCATAGCCTTACTTCGAGTGCCTGGATTTTCTTCTCTGCTTCCTTGATTGCCTTGCGGAGGTATCTGTCAACCTCCTGTTTCGCGTAGTTCTCTGTGGATGCAAGGACATCCTTGCCTTCTATGGCTTCTACGAACTGGGCGTAGTCCATAGCTGCTATCACCACAAGAGCGAATGTCTCAGAATACTGGCTTGCAAGCTCCGCAATCATCTCACGTCCTTTCCTTGAGCCTTCCTTTCCACCGAGGACCGATGAGAAGGCTGACTGAATCTCTTTCTGGCCGTGCGAGAAGATTGCGTATCCGACTGAACTTCTGAGGTTGCCTGTCTGGTCGTACCAACTCTCAAATCCGCTTCTGTCCCTCACCTTCGCAACACATGTCTCACCGAGGTATGACAGGTTGCGCTTGATGCAGTCATAAAGAATCTTGGCGGCTTGCTGAAACAGCTGGTCGATGGCCTTCTGGGATGTAGCGAGGGTGATGCTCATACCCACATCTTGCACTGATGCTGGTAGGCGTGGAAACCCAACACCGTGAACTCTTTCTTCTCCGGCTTCACGCCTTGGCCGAAGAAACTGATACGTACCTTCTCTCCTGTCTTGAACTCCCTTGAGTTCTTCGGCAGATAGATTACGTATGAGTACTGCTTGACGTCTCCGTTCGGGGTGGTTATGGTGTTAGCCTGTCCGTTGGGGACTGCGTCACACTTGCTGTAATCACTCCATTCTGGCTGTCCCTGATGGAAGTTTCCGTCCTCGTCCTCGTAGGACTCGCCTATCGAGAGGACTTCCAGACGGTGGGGCATCATCTTCAGTACTGCCATATCAGGGTAAGAGTTCAACCGTCGGCTCGGACTCCTTGATTTCATCCTCACCGAAAGACTTGTATATCTCGTTGGCTCTCTTGATGAACTTCTTCTTCATCTCATCGCTTGGTACACCGACCGACTTGTCAGCTTCTGAGAAGTTGACAGCCTGGACGAGTGCCACGAGGCAGTCAGCGAAGCAAAGGAGGTATTCCTGACTATTGGCGATCTCAGTAGTGTACTGCTGAGTCCCGATACCGCCTTGGGAATCAACGAATCCTCTCTTGATGAGCTTGTTATCAATCTTTCCCTCCGGCAGGGGGTAGATGATGTCATCTATCAATGCTTCTCTGACCGTCTTCATGACTCATCGTTTTTAGGCGTTGGCAGCCTGCTTGACAGTAATCTCGGCTGTTCTCTCACCGATGGTCAGAGTAACAGTGCCTGTACGTGCAGGAGCGCTGTCCACAGAGTTAGCAGCCACCTTGATGGTAATGGTCTTACCGTCAATGGTAGGAGTAATCCAAGCAGCATCACCTGCATCTACCGTAGCAGAAGCAATGTTTTCGTTATCATTGGTGGTGACAGCGACGGTCTTACCAGTGGCGTCCTCGGTCTTGGCGAACTCAAGGAGAGCCGGGTTGACGATAGGCCAGTAAACCAGACCCTTGAACAACTTGGCCTCCATCTTGTCGCTAAGAGCGTTGATAGCCTTCATCAGGTTGGCATCTGATATGTTGCTCTCCACATTGAAGTTCTTACCCAATGCGTTGTAAGCAGCGATGACCTCTGACTTAGTGTACTTCTTACCGTCAATGGTGATATAGCTGTCGTAAGTATCAGCTTCCTCGGCATCCTCATCCACTACGTATGCGTTCTGGATGTCGATAGTGTAAATCTGGTCAACGTTCTCGATGACAGGAATCACGAGAGCCTGGCCGTCTGTATGCTCGATCAGCGGACCTGTGGTCGAGTACTTGGATATCAGCTTGTAGTCATCCACAACCTGATACTCAACACCGTCAACAGGATGATTGGCCTCTGCCAGTGTACCCCAAACAAGTGAACCGACCATCTCTGTGGTGAGGAACACCAGCTTGTTGGCGTTGTACGGCTTCACAGGATTGCGCTTGCCGTTCTTCTCGAAGACAACGGTACGGTCAATCTTGAGGAACCTTATGCCACCGAACTCAGCAGCGAAAGCCTCGTCAAATGCTTCAGGATTGGGAACTGACAGGGTGGTGTTCTCATCGAACATCTGGCCCTTGCTGGAGGCAACAAGCTCACGAGCCCAGCGTTCCTTACGCATTGCGCGGTATGTTGACAGGGCGATAGCGATAGTGGTGATTGTGTCACCATGTGCGTTAGCCTTGTCGATGACGCGCTCGATGTCATCACGGCCGATATGACCGAGGACCTCAACGCCGAAGTGGTTGCCGGGGAACTTGTCATAACCGAAGTCAACACGCAGAGCGGTGCCAGTGTTATCCTCATCCTCAACGGCAATCACACCGTCTGAAAGTGCAGTTAGGAAGTTGGCCTCGTTCTTCTCGTCGATACCTACAGAGCAGTAAACGGCATCATCAGCGAGACGCTGCATGATACGGCGCTTCTGGTTGGCAGCAGCAGTCTCGTTACCGCTGTTGACAGCCATCTGGTACTGGGCCTCCATGAGGTTAAGGGTGTTGATGTCAGTCTCACCTCTCTTCTTCTCCATACCTACCTTAGGCAGCTTGCCGTTGGATGTGGCAACGGAATCACGCTTCTTCACAGGCAGGGGTGAATCCATAGCTACCATGTCGGCAGCTACATATACTGTATTGGCACTTGTGCCTTCCCACTTCTGATCAACACTGAACACAGGGTTCAGCATGGTCTTGTGAAGATAGGTCAGCTGCTTGCCGTTATTCACCTTGGTGGTGATAAACAAAGCCAGTTTGGGCCACAGGGCCATCACAAACTGGATAAACAATGACTCTTTCATAGTCTTTCAGTCTTTAATGGTGGAACATTAGTCGTGCATGAAATGCAGGTCCGGGAGGGCTGACTTCAGAGCCGACTTTATCGAATCAATCGGATATGGACTGGCCACATCGTTGACCTCACCAGCGTACATGATACCTACGAAAGGATAGTCAACAGGCTTGGTAGCCACCACTACGCCCACATACTCGTGGTTTGCAGGCAGAGAGTCGTATGCCTTACCGCCTTCGGCTACAGGCATAGGCTTGTAGTCTGTCTCGTCGGTAGTGCTACGGATAACAATATGTCCAGCCTTGATGCACTTCAGGTCAGCAGGGAAATTGGACATATCAAGGGTACGGCCTCCTTTGATGCCGGAGCCATACTTGCGGATCACGATAGAGTCATTAGCTGAATCTATGTGAGTGAACTCGCTGTTCAGATTTGCTTTTGCACCCATAGTTGTTAATCATTTTGTTTTTTCCCGCCAGCGAGATCCACTATTTCATCATCGCTAAGCGCTTCAACTTTGTCTTTGTTGGACGGCTTCTCATGAGCATTGACAGAAGCCAGACCGAGCTTTCCGAGTCCGGCATTGGCTCGCTCCTGGTTCAGCTCTTCGAGATCGTCCTTCACGCTGTCCAGATAATCTTCAAAGGCGTCATCGTCCTCGAAGGTCATAAGGTTGAACTGCTTCATCACAGACTTTCCGAACGTGCCAGTGTCCTTGACGACTTCAAGAAGTCTCTCCTTGCGGGATTCCTTCTTACGGTCACCGTTCAGTCCATCGATGCTCTTCTTCAGTTCGGTAATGGTGTTACCCATTTCCCTGATTTGCTTCATGAACGCATCCTCTTTCCGATTTTTCTTGTTGGTCTTGGCGCTATTCTTCTTGTTGTTCCTGCGTGAGCCGGCATCGTCATCATCGTCGTTGTCGTCATCATCGTCATCGTCTTCGTCATCATCATCGTCATCATCGTCATCTTCACGATGGCGGCGGTTGTTCTGGCGTGACTGCTGAATAGCTCGCTGGGCGCTGGACTGTCCCAACTTAAGGAATGGTATAGCCGCTTCGATCGCCTCATCAATGGCTGCGTCTATATCCTCTTCCGAGGCATCATCTTCGAGTTTCAGATTACCGTCAATGCTGAGGGCGGCACTCTCCAACTCTTTTCTGCTGTAACCGAACGCCTTTACTTTCGTTTGCAGCTTCTGGAAAATCTTTCTCTGTCTTTTGTTCATTGTGATGAAGATTTGGTTAAACATGAGCGTTGCCCGAACGCACCTTAACCATCCAGAGACAGGTTTTCACTGCGTATGTGCATACGCTTTCACAACAAAGATATGCCAATGTGTTTGAAAATAACACACTTTCAAGGTAAAAGGAAATGTTTTTGTATCTACAACTCCAGTACAAACTTTGAGCTATATTTGCAAAAAATCATTTCATATGGACACCAAACCTATCTGGCTGAACGAGGCTGAATCACGACCAAACGACCTTATAAAAGTATCTAAGGCAAGTCTCGAAAAACGATACATCAAGTATGCTGTTATACCGGAAAGACTGTTCTTTGCCGAACCAGACTCCAACGGCAATTTCATCCTTCCTGCAAAAAAGATACTCTCCATGGAAAAAGAACTAATCAAGAAGATGAGGGACGAGCAGCTACTGAAGGAATGCGCTGAGCGAAACAACAAAGGAAACGAACTGGAGAAAAACGGCCAGATCATAGAAGCAATCAAGATATACGAAGAAAACATAAAGCCCGGATGCTATCCAGCAATGCATTCATTCGATAGGCTCCTGGTGTTATACAGACGCAACCTTGATTATAAAAACGAAATGAGGGTATGCAAAAGAGCTATAGCCGTTTTCAAAGGAGTGGAGAAATATGCAATCCGACTGGAGAAGATTCAAGAACTGATAGGGAAAAACGAAAGTGGCCTCTAACCCGAAAGCTAAAGGCCACTTCCTATAATATGAATACCTGTCAGTATGCCAGAAGATTGCTCTTGAAAATCTTTACCTGTTCCGAACTCCACAAATAATCACTTAGCACCGTCTTTCCAGTGGAGTTCTTGGCCATTATGGAAAAATAGTTACCTTGCTTCCTGACCTTGAAACTTTGGTCGTTCAGGACATCACCGACCTCATCGGAGGCCACTATCTCTCCGTCTTTGGTGTCCTTAAAGAAAATCCAGCAATCATAAAAGGGGATTCCAGATACGTTAGTAACCTTCATCATGTCCTTGTCGTCATCCTTCGAGCATGACGAACAGAGCAAACCCACCGTCAGGGCCAAAAGCATTATACAGATAAACCTTTTCATAATCTCCTATACTTAATGCCACAAAGATAGTGATTACTTCATTTCAATGGATGCTTTCTGTATAAGTCGAGCCAGTAATCCCTCCACTTCATGGCAATATCATACGTTATAGACAGACTCCTGGCCTCTTTCTCTATATCCTTTCTGGGGGTTGACTTATTGCATACAAGCCATAGGCACCCGGCCCTCAACCTTTCATCCGCTTCTTTGCTTATAGTAAACTCAGAAGCCATCTTCTCTGTCATCTGTTCTGCCATACTGCAAAGATATTATTTCTTTTTCATCCCTACATACTGGTGCAAATAATCCATTCTGGCCTGATCATCTAAGTCGATGAAGCCAGGCCATGACGTGCCATCAAGCAACCTGTGGCCGTATTTCTTCGATGCCAGATAGTTCATAGGAACAAAATCCTTCCTACATTCTGAAAGATAGCGGAGTATGTCATCAAGCTCATCCTGAGTGATTTTCTTCGCGTCAAACGCACTCTCAGCAATCGATTTGACGAACGACTTCCTGTTACAGCAGAATCCGAACTTGGCCCATACATAACCTCCTGCATCCAAATCCGCATCAACGGAAACCCTCTTGACTCCCATTCTCTCATATTCCTCGAACAGGCTTCTGATGACCTTCTTGGAAATACCTTTTCCCTGCAGGTCCTCTGGTAGGATAAAGGTGTCATGATGAACCTCTATGGATTTTCTGCCTCCTATCTTCTCATGGTAGAACGTCCTCGTCATCGTCATTTGACCTTTACCTCCTACACCTTCGTAATGCAGGACAGCTGTGTCGCCAGAGGTTAAAAGGCTCCTTCTGGTTATCTCTATACCGCCGCTTTCGCAAATGCCATTAAAGGACTCATCAAAGCCTAAGATGTCAAAGCCGTTCATGGCGCTCTTATTATATGCTTCAGGGGTGATGCCTTGCAGTTCAAATCCTCTGTCTGCGAGCTTCTGCATCAGATCTTCCGACATGGCGAACTGCTCCTTGACAGCCTCCACATATTTCTCGTTATCCTTATACCAGTAGGGTAGTGTGCCTCTTTCTTCAGCAGCCTCTATTCTCTCCTTATTGGCCATTATGTAGTCCTTGAAACCCTGCGGAGTATCTGTGATAGGGTTAGGTTCAGCCTCACCCCAGAACTCTTCTTCAGACTGGAGTATCGGCACCGTATAGCACATGCAGTTGGGATGCCAGCCCAGGAACTCGAAGTCCTTGGGATAGTCACCAGCCAGCTGGTCGCAGATATCCGGCTTGTGTCGGCCGTTCTGTGTGAGTTTTACCTTGAATCCGAGGATGAAGTCAAGATGCTGCCACCTCTCGCGTTCGGCTGTCCTATAGGCCATGTTTATCTCGGAACGTGCCAGGCGTATGGAACGATACTCGCAGTCGGCAGCGTTGACAGCCTTGCCATACTTTTCTTTATAGTCCTTCTGGAGCCTTGGGAAGTCAAGCAGGTATTTGCTCAACCGCTTGCTGAGTGTGACAGCGCTCGTTCCTTTCTCTATGGCCGACGAAATGGCGTATTCCATTTCCGTCTTGTAGTCCTTGGACTGGTTCCATAGTTTCTGTGACAGGCTCATGCCCTTGTCCTTCCTACGCTGGAAGGCTTTTAGAGCATCGCTGTTGGTCTGGTAATAGACCTTATGTTTCTCTCCGTGTGCCTTGGAGCCGTAGAACTTGAGGGTCTTGTCAACGAGCAGATCCTGCACAAGGTTACTCTCCCTCCATTCCTCAGATGTCCCGGTATAGACAATGGACCTGATGCTGCTGACAAAGGTGGACTGGACTTCCTCGAAAGCCTTCTTCGTTTCCGGAAAGTCAGAAAAACGGAAAGGCGCTTCGCCGTTGTAACCACTACGAAGCACCATTCTCGCAATCTCGTCATTCAGCGTGTCATATACCTTCTGAACCTTTACGGCATAGGCATTCAACCTGCTGAAATGGGCGATATACTTAGCTTTGTTGTTTATCCCCTTGGGCTTGGCCATCAGTCTCCTCTACCATAAGATATACCTTAAGCTGCCCTGAGACCTCATACCCTCTGCCTACCTTCTCAACCTTGAAGTCGAACATGTCATGCTTGTCAAGATAAGCAATGATGTTGCCTCTTATCCGTGCCTTGGCTTCGTTTATGACATCCTGCCTGGCCTTGGTAAGTGATTGTTTCTTACCGTCCTTGACCCTGTAGTCGTTGACGTCATTCTTGTTAATCACGTAGGTCATACCTATCTTGTTCGGCTTGTACTTGGTCACGCAGCCGTAATCTACATCCGGGTTGAGCCTCTTGGCCAGCGATGCAAAGAAAATCGCAAATCTCTTACTCATATCTATTCGATTAAATCGGGTTCCGGCATATACTTCAAACGATAAGCAGGTAGCGAGGTCAGTCCGTTCATGATGGCCTTGCAGATCCTGTGATAACCGTCTGCCACCTGTCCTGTGTCATCCAGTATGATAGGATAGGAGAGGTCTGTATTCTCGCACCGCTTCATCTGGTATATGAACTCACCCATGTCACTCAAGTCAAAGGGCGTGCTTGTCAGGTTGAACGTGCATAACGGATAGTCGAACAAAACGCACTGCTGGTCTTTCACAGCCTGGGCGAGAGTCGTGGCCATCCATATCTTCTTGCCTCTTACATACCTGCTGGCCTCGAACGTCAGGGTCTCTATTTCTACCTTGGGGTATTTCATTCTGCAGAGCCCGGACCAAACATGCTATTCACTCTGTTCTCCAGAGTAACTTCCTCCTCGCGTTTCAACTCCTCATAGGTGGTTTCAGCGTTATCGGCTACACCTGCCTTACGTATGGACTCCTCATGAGTTATCAAAGGCTTGTCACCGTTGGCTGTCATCCACTTCTCAATCTCATACTTCTCATCATTCTGGATGAACGGAGTGATGATATGCTCAACGTCAATCTCGTCTATCTCCTTCTCCCATGAGACGTTCATCTTCTTCAGGAATGCCTTGATGACGTTACACTCGCGCTCCAGGAACTCAACGATAGGGCCGACCTCCTCACCGATACGCAGGTGAGCGTCAGTGAACAGGGTCTGTCTCGCGTCATAACCTATGTTACCCAAACCCTTCATAGCCTCAAACGAGACATCCGGCATCTGACCCTGCATGAAGTACATGCTCTTCATAATCTCCATGTGGTACTTGATGGCATCGATGGACTGCTGCCATGCGATATACGACATATCACCACCGTTCTTCAACTGGTAGTAACGTCTGGCCTCGCCCATGTTCTCGTTCTTGCCGACGATCTCACCGACTATCTTCAGTACAGGTGAGGCGTTATAGGCAATCACACGGCTGGCTCTTGACAGGGTGTATTCCATCTCCTTTCTCAGGATGCTTAGACCGTCATAGACTGGCAGGGGCCTCCAGAGGTATGAGCCCGGAATCTTCAGCAGGATAATCTCCTCACCGCTCTCTTTGGTGCCGTCCTCGGAAACGGTGAACTTGACCTCTTCCCAGCCACCCTTGGAGCCTGCATTGCGCTTCCACAGGTAATGCCTATCTGCCGTGTAGGTCTCGAAGTAGGTCGTCTTAAGACTTCCTTCCTTCTTGGTGTACTCAAAGGACATGGCCAGCATATCATCCATCTCATCGATGTAGGGATAGAGCTTCACTCCGTCCATCGGTGAGAACGTCTTGCACTTGAGCTTATACTGGCTGTTGAAGCCATATAGGGTGTTCTCCTTCTTGACAGCGTACCACAGCGTGAATATCTCGCATGACGCATAATAGGCCAGACCTCTCTTGAGGTTTACAGAGTCGATGCGAGCGTGCTTATAGATAGCCTCCATAGCCCTAACAATGCTCTTTCTCGTGTCGTTGTCATCGACATTGTGATAGACACGCTTGACAGGAATGGAGAACGTATATTCGTTATAACGTCTGGCCAGCAGCTGCTCCAGACCGAGAGGGATTCGTGACGCTTTTTCCGTCACTCCGTCAGAGCGAACCCTGTCTTTGATGTTGATTACATCCGTCAAAATCTCATGCTTCATGGGGTCATAAAGCTTGATGAGTTTGCCCCAATCCGGGACATCGACTGACTTGGTTTTCAGGAAACTGATAACGCTGTTGATATCATTCCCAGACGTGAATAGAGTAGCAAATTCCAACATGGCCTATATGTTTGATAGGCACAAAGATACAAAAGTGTTTGAAAATAACACACATCTTGTAAAAAAATTGGCCATCTTCACAGACAGCCAATCCAAATGTTGAGAAACAACAGTATCGCGTGAACTGGGAAATCACACGATTATCCTACAAACAATACTTCATGCAAACAATATCCTTTGCCTTGCTGATATACTCATCCGTGTCTATTCCGATGCTCTCATAGAACGAGGCATTACCCGACATGCACTCATGGGCGATCTCGATGGTCCGCTTCTCGTCAGCACTGAACCCAATCCTGAACTTGGATATTATGGCCAGTGCCTCCTGAAGCTTGCCGTTCCTTAACAACCCTATCGCCTCGTCCGTCTTGCTCATGGCTCGTAGAAATCAGCGTCACACACATCAGTCGCAAGACCGAAAGCCGGAGAAGACGAGAAATAGGATGAGTCCTGCCACTGGACCACATATCCATGTGGAAACTCGTCATCGAGGAACTTCTTGACCGCCTTCTCGTCCTCATCATCCAATCCGCTATAGTCACCGTACTCTATGGCGCATACAGCGTAAACCGGGATCCTGTATCGTCCTATCAGTTTCATATCCTCAGCAGCATTTCCTCGATAAAGTCAAAGTCAACTCCCATGTCAAGCATGGCGACCTCCATGTCTTCCATTGTAAGGTCACCTCTGCTTGCAAGGTCTCTCAGGTAATCAGCCTCATCAGCTATGATTACATCTGCCTGGTCTGCGTTGCATCCGCATCCGTGAGCAACCATATCAGTCAAACACTCTCTTGCCATATCTTTCAATTCTTGGGGTAAACAAACTTTCCGTATCTAAACGTGGTACCGAAGGGTACCAGATCAACCTCTGGAGCAGTCTCTATATAACTCATTCCATAGAAGCAGGAGTTCAGGTTCATCCTCACTGGCTTGAGTTCGTAGTTGTCAATGTCAATCACCTTCTCATGTCCCATATCCCACACTCCGAGGCCGTTATCCTTACACAACTTGACCACCTCGTCAAACTGCATCCGCTTCTGCCTTATTCCGAGGGTGGAAGCATATACCAACGCTGTAGTCACTGACATACTCATTCGATTACCAGGTTCTTCATTTCGTTCTCATCGAACGTATAACCCATATCGCCCATCTCCCTTATGGCAGCTTTCTTGGCTCCTGCCGGAGTCTTGTAAAAGCTTCCTATTGAAAACCAGTATTCACCATATTCAAGGGCGAAAACCATAATCTGGTCCTTGCGTCCACCGTTCAGCATGAACTTGACCGACTTGTTGTCTGAATTGTTACACTTGATTGTCACCATCGCTGTATCATTTTAGATTAAGTCAAAACTTTCACCGAACATAACTCTCATAAGTGAACCAGAGCTTTCAAATGACAGGTCGTGTGTGTCAAACACACTTTTGCCATTGATGTGGCTCTTGAGCTGCTCTTTGTTCTCCATAGCCTCCTGCTCATCCAGTTCTACCCATTGGCTGAAATCAGAGTCTATACCATGACATTCAAGCACATCCTCATCCAGATAAGCTATGTCAGGCATCGTGTCGATAACCTTACACAGACACTTTTTCAACCTGTCATCATCCGGATTTCTCTTATAGGCGTTGATGTACTCCATTGCAGACTGAATACTCATTTGCAGCTGCTCTTTCTTTTCCATTGTGGGGGATTCAATTACTCTCATTGCTCTCAACGTTTTAGGTTGTTGTTTCTCACAAGTAAAGATAAACTTTTTGATTGGATTGACAATACTTAAGTGCCTAAAAATCAACCTTCTATACTGGCTTTACCTTTATTTAACAGACGCAGAAAAGGTGCCATCGCTAACTTCACAGTCAACGATGGCAGAGCAATGATGCAGTCAAAGAACTGCATAAGAAACGCTACAAAGATATGTCAAAAAAACGCATGTTACAACAAATCGTCAAATGTCTCATTCTCAGATATATCAACAGAGTCATGCGGATAGAACGTGTTGGCCAGCGCATCGAAACGGTCCGGAGAACGTCCGAGACGTTTCTTTATTTCCTCCTTGGGTTCTATGATGATGTCTCCGTTGCTCTGGAACTTCCAGTGTATCTCCGTACACTCTTGCATGAACAGGTCATCTGGAGGTATGGCCGGCTCTCTTCCGTTCTGCGGATCCAGCCAGTCCCTCACGGCCCAGAACAGGTAAGCCCTCATGTTGGCGAACGTTCTCACCTCAGTCATATCCGACAGGCCGCTTGCTCCCTCGCTGAACTTACATGAAAAGGCGTTCCTGTAACCCAGTTCCCGGAGTCTTGAATATACTCCAGCACCTTCACCAATGGTATCGATGAACGCCTTGTCCTCCTTCTTGACCAGCGAGGATGAGACCATACCAGCCACGTGCATATGGTCGGCCACTCCTCCTGAGTCATGCACCTCTAACGGCTTGACGAAACTTCCGTATCTCTTTGCCACCACAGAACAGTCTCGACCCATGCCAGCGACATCACATCCTATACGTCCTGGCTTCCTCGGCTCGAAGTCATCCTCCATGAGTTCGATGTATCTCTGGTTGGCCAGCATCACCCACTCATAAGGAATCAGGATATCCTTCGATACCCTCGGAGGCAAGCCCAGCACCTTGACCCTAAAGAGGTCATTGGGCCTGTAGCATCTGTCCTCAAACCAGAAGTCACCCTCACCTTCGTTGAAGTCCTCCGGCTTTATTCTCAGGCACCATGTCTCGACCTTATCCTTGACCCACTCGTAATCGACCTGTCCCGGTATGACGATCTTCTTCTTGACCACGTTCTCGGCATTCAGGGAGTTGAGCCTGAAATGCTTGAAACGCTCCGATGTCATGGACTTGGCCGCATAGCCAGTGGTCCTGTTGAAGTTGAACGCAAGGAACAATCTGGAGTTACCCTGCAGGTTACCCTCGATGGCGTTGAATACCGTGTCCGACACACCAGTGGCCTCAGTGACCACGAACATGATGTTCACAGCATGAAGTCCTGACCATGCCTCTGTGTTGTCATCACCCGACTTGAAGCCAGTAAGGAACCACTCCTCATGGTCCGTCCTTATGTCGTACTTGACCAGCCTTCCCGGTAAGACACCAGCCGACTTGAACAGACGCCTGACTTCAGGTGACATGATATTTCCGACCTGTCTGTCCGTAGGGGCCGTCATGATAACCTTGGTGTTGGCCACCAGCTTACCGTCCTTCCACCTCGGAGTCAGATACAGGAAACAGACAGCAGCTACAGCAGCTACGAAATCCTTGCCTCTCGATGTGCCGGAGGCGCATGACACACGTTTGTTGTTCTGGATGGCACGCAGCAGCTCCTGCTGCTCCGCATCAAGCTTGGCATGAAGGACCTGTCTGGCAAACAGACACCAATCGGCTCGCCATGCCTTCATTCGCTGCTGTCGCTTGGTGAGGTTCATTCTTCGTCGTCATCCTCAACTGACTTCATCAGTTCCTCGAACTGGTTGAGATTGATGTCACTCTCCGTCTTCTCGATGTAACCGCGCTTCTTGCCCTTGGTCTTAAGATAGAATATCAGGCAGTTGGTGTCTCCGTCATTGATATGGGATATCAGCTTGCTCTCCGCGAAGTCAAGCAGCTGCTCGTCCTTCTCATCCAGCAGTTCCGCCAACTTGGGACGCTTCTCTTTCCATTCGTAGAACGTCTTGCGTGAAATGTTCAACGCCGTACAGGTCTGGGAGACATTACATCCCTTCTTGCCGTACGTCTCAGCAATCAGTTTGTCTGCAATCTTCTTTGCCATATTATTCGCTTTCTAATTGTTTCTTCGCCAGTTCCAGTATCTTGCTGAAAGCGATATTGGAACTCTTGACGCCATATTTCTTCTGCACCTCCTTTATCAGGTTGAGCATGAAGTCCTCCGTATTCTCCTGATCGGCAATGACCACGAGTTCACTATTAGTGAAGTCCTCCTTGACTATACCCATCAGTTCCTGCAGAGTATCGATATCCTTCTTGTACAGGATGAACGACACGTTGTAATGCTCCGACTCAGGAACTATGCTGCTCGAAAAGACAGGCACGCTCTGTATCTGGTCGATGTCGATATGAGCAAACTTCTTGAAGTCAATCGAATGAATCTCATTCAACATGCGCTTCAGGATACCCAAGTTATCCTGTCCGTGCAACGAGTTATGTGACAGCTGTGTGGCTATCTTTTCGTCATCCGTCAGTTCCTCATCCTCTACATAGAGGCATCCCACCTCCGGGATGCACAACTTCTTACAGGCCTTAATCCTGTGGTGGCCGGATATGATGATGTACTTGTCATCCTCTCTCCTATGCCATAATGCAGGGGCGCTGGAAAGCCCACCTACACGTATGTTGTCAACTAACTGGTCGAACTCCTCATCCGACATCTTGTTGGCGTTCTCCTTTGCATCGAGTATCTTCGATATGTCTATTTTTGCATATTTCCACTCTCTCATTTCTTCATCTTTCTATAGGTGTTGATAATATCGTCATAGTCGCCCACAACGCCGAACTCCGAGGTGTAGATGAGGCTACCGGGCTTGCTGCGCTGTTTGTCCTTATTGAACACTCCCCTGTATTTCATCGACACAGGGTTCTGGGTATATACCTTCGTGTACAAGGTCTGCACCTCGCTTCTTATCCTACGCTGTAGAATCTTCTTGACCAGCTTCGACTGGATGCACAGCAGAATCAGCTTGCTCAGACGGAACACGTTGTTATTGGTGTTGAAGTCACTCAACAGCCACATGTCAAACTCATCCTCCTTGGAGTACATGAATCCGAAACCGCCAAGGCAGAACTCTTCATAGAACACCACGAAAGCGAACCGAGGGGGCGTGACCTTATGGACTTTCTTGATGAATATCTCCTGCAACTGGTAGAAGTCCGAGGGACTGACAGAACAGATCTTCAACTTGCTGCTGTCATCTATCACCAGGTTATCTGCAGGAACCTTGACAGCGAAACTCTGGAACGCCTTCAACTTGTTCGTTATCGGTGGGGATGCCAAAGGGGAGTCTGTGGAGTAGAATATCACCTGTCCGTTCCTGGCTATCTTGTGCATCGGCAGGTAGTCATTCCTGCTCAGCATCATGAACGTCTTGTCCTCCGGGATATCCTGAACGAGGTTGTAGTAATCCGCTTTCAGTATCTCGAAGTCACTCCTGTAGTCGCTTTTGCGCTTAAGCTCATGTACCGTGCTTCTCGCCTTGGGGTTGTTACCAATCTGGTAGAAGATTGTCACATTATCCCTTATAGCATCATTGACCGTTCCGCGCACGTACTTGCAGTGCATGAACAGATCCACCAGCCCCTCGGCTGTCTTGGTCATCCTGTCAATGGAGTCATCCAGTTTCGACATGTACGCCTCCAGTTCTTTCTTGGCATATTCGCTGTCCGAGGTGTAGCGTCTCAACCTGTGGAACAGGAACAGGCATATCAGCTGCATGGCCGGAGTACCGTCATTGTACTTCTCTATCCACTCGTAGTTGTCGTTATAGTGGATGACCAGGTTCTCCCTGCATATCCTGTAGATTATGTCATTCAACTCATCATTGTTATAGACCGTCACCTCGTATTTCTTATACAGGTTCAGTTCCGCGCTGAAAAGGGCTGGGTTGACCGTTGCCAGCTTGTCCGTATGGACGTTGTCCGTCAGGACTTTTAGCATCTTGGACGTCAGAGGAACTTCCTTGCCTATCATGCAATCCGCATAGACCTTCATGTCACCCACGAACACAAGACAGGGTACGTGTACCGGGGCCTTGCCGTGAATCTTCAACTCCGACAGGAAAGCCTCCATGCTGTCTATCCGTCTGTATTCCTCTATGTCATGCGTCAGGGCGTAGTCCACAAACCTGTATGCGAACAGGATGCAGTTATACAGCGTCTCCACGTCATAGGTGGCGTTGAAGTTCCTGAACTCTATCGTCTTTCTCTTGAAGTATGAGGCTACATTCACGATATGCCTCATGTAGCCTTTCTTGTTCGAGTTGACAAAGACGTTCCAGAACGCATCCATGCTTCCGGCGTTCATAGCTGCCTCATAGAACTGGAGGTTAGGGGTTGGCAGGTACCAGCTCTCCTCGTTCCACTCCTCCAGATCAGAATACTCCTTGATGAAACGTCCAGTATAGTAGGAGAGGGCGAACAGGCGTTTCAGTCCGTCAAGGTCAAGGTCATCTATCCCTATATGGACATGAATACTGCAAACCCATGTGACACGGCCACCGGCCCTGATGATATCCTCATAGACGAAACGCAAGGCATCCTTGGCGTAGTGCGATAAGGTCAGGGGCGGTGTGTTCACTTCACCTCCAAAATTGGAGGTTCTGGAACTTCTGGTACCATCGTTGTTCACGATACCGTCCTCCGACTTACTCCACTCGAATCCCTCCGGCAGCGTGACATCAGACTTCACGACATCGGCAAACTCTATCTCCAGACCGAATGTCCTCTTCGATATCGGGGTGCTATACAATGACTCGTTCTGCATATCTTAACTTAACCAGTGATTTGTAATTGGGCCTCAGCGAGACCTTCATTCCTACGTGCAGATCCTTCACACCATCGTCTTTCAGGAACATGGAGTACTCACTTGAGCAGTCACAGAAATAGGCACCCATTCCATTCATGACGCACTTGTCAGGTTCAGCGAGTGAATAACCGCAGTCAATGATGAACTGGCTTCTCTCAGGATAGACTCCGACAATCTCCGACTCTATCTCCACCGAACATTCTCCGAAACGTCCCTTGTCCTCGACAAAGGGGATTGTGCCGAATATCATGTACTCGCCAATCCTAACGTCACGGACGAAACCAGGCAGGGAAAATCCTCTATCAAGCCAGTAGCTTCCTCCGAGACTGATAGAGGTTATGACGTCCTTGAGACTCCTCCAGATGAAGTCAAGCCTCTCATCACTCGGATGCTTCTCGTTGAGGCATCCTGACGTTATCAGACCATACACCTCTACCTTTTCGAACTCCCTCAATAGCGATGCAAGCTCATAGGCCGATGAAATGCACAGTCCCTCGCGGTTATCCTCCGCATCGATGGGGATGTAGAACCTGCTTACTCCTATGGCCATGCACCTGAACGCATCTGCTGCAGTGGTCACTATCGCACCTGAGTTATGCTTTCCGCACTTGCCTACCGAATAGCATACCGAGCCCGGTATGTCCATTCCGAAGATGTCACCCTTGAACGTCTCATTGACGAGGGGGTGCATATAACTATAAAAGTCCTTGAACATCAAGGACACTTCCGTACTGACCATAGACTTGGCTCGTTCTATGTTGTCATTCAGCTTCTGTTGGTATATCTTCAACCTCATACCTGTAGATATCTCTTTCGTATTCTATGCTCGCATGTCTTCTGAACTTGAATCCGCACTCCATGAAGTTATGGATGCTGTATGTGTTGGCAGGCGCCACCATGGTGAACACCTCCTTAATGCCCTTGCTCGTCAGGGCCTCTATGTTCTTCTTGAGCATCAGCAGCTGGAGTCCGTAACCACGTCTCTCCGGGCTGACGAAACACTTGTCTATGTAAGCCGTTCCGTATTCAGTGGGATAGGCAAGGGAGTAGGCCAGCAGCTTGCCATCCTCGAAATAACCGAAACTGCAACCGTTGCTGATACTCTTGACTATATCGAGGTAACTGGAGCGCATACACAATTCCGGGTTATCCAGATGATACATTTCCATAGCACACACCTGTCTCATGTGAGTGCCGTATAATCGTGCTATGTAACCTTTCAGTCCGTTTTCCATATCATTCAAAACACTTCGTCTGAAAAATCCTGTCATCTTCACAGACAACAGGACTCTGAAACTAATTACTAACCATTATTACGAAACCTAACTAATCGAACAATGACAGCTGCTGAGCCTCATTACGTGCTTCAGGTTGCCATTCCTCAACGTTATATGATGTATTCTTATTCAGCCAGTCAGCCAGCATGTGACGATGACAGAACTCGCCTGGTTTCTCGAAACACAGGAGTGCCACGTCACGGCCTCCGCTCATCTGCTCAATCTGCCTTATCACATTGTCCGGCTTCAGGCTTTTCAGTATATCCTCATACCTTGTCACATACATGCTCTGCGTGCATGCGGAACTCAGCATGAATGGTGTCGGCGCGACATCAAGATACCTTGCTCCAGTGAACCACTTCGGAGTATATCTGGCTATGCTTATGCTGAACAGCCCTTCCTTACCGAGAGCCCTGAGATTACCGAAATAGCTTGTATAAATCCTCATTTACATTGTTTTGATAGGTAAAAGTACACAAAATGTTTGAAAATAACGCACTTTTCGCCATAAAAAGACGAAAATAGGGCATTTTCGCAAATTCTACATAAACTCTAACGACAGTTGAAATCCTTTTTCCTTCTTCGTTCTCGCATAGATTGGACAGATTCCTATATAGGCGCAATTACCGGATTTTGCCTCGCTGAAACGTTGTTCCCACAGATCCTGGATATCCAGTTCCGGATGTTCTTCACGCTCTTTAAGGATATATCCTGTGAGCTTCATGCAGAAGAAACCTCTGTCCTGAGACTTATCGTCAACCAACTCTACCAATCCGTTTCCACTTGGCCTACCCATGATGCTTCTCTTTATATTGTCTAACCTTCTCTATCAGTCTCGCCTCGGCTTCAGCAACCATCTGCCTGTTACGCTCGATCTTCGCTTTGACCTTTACAACCATTTCATCTGCCGACTCGTCAAAGAAGATGTTGTTTTCTTTCTCATGCGCTATATACTCATCCAGCCTACGCTGCTGTTTGGAAAGCTGAGCCTTTGACGCTATGAACTTATCCAAGTCAGACTGCATTCCGATGTTGTCTCCTGCTATCTTCCTGTAAGGACTATGATAAATCCTAACGCAATATCTGGGATATTGGCATTGGAGCTTGGCTGCTCTCCAGCGAAAGACCCATTCATATTTCTCTGCAATACTCCTTGGCAGGTCATACGAATAAAGTTGTATGCGTTCATATTCCTTGTCTCCATCCCTTTCAATGGCGATCCGGTCCCATAGCTCAATGCCAAGTTCCTTCTCTATTCTGGCTATCTCTTTAGCCTCTTCGTAGTAGTCACTTAGTGACTCTTGCTTTCCTGCCATGACTGGTACTTGGCTCAATCTTAATAGGGTTCACTTTCATAGTCTCCAGATTCAGGAACGCACCCTGCATGTCAAGCACTCCTTTGGTGAACATCTTCCACAGAAGGGCCATCCCGATGTTGGCCAGCGTGGAGTTGATGAACAGGTCCTGCTTGCTCAACGCTTCAGCAAGGGAGCAGCTGGGGCCACTGGCCTTATCACTGACCTTGCTGAGGTCGAAGATGTCTGTCACACACTTCAACTTACCAACATTACCTTTCTTCTTCTTCTTTCCTACATTAAGGTCATGTGACGTACCAAGTACAACCTGACCTGTGTTAAGGGCGTTTCCGAAATCAAGCCAGTAGAAGTTCTTGCGAGTATCATTACCCCATGCACTTCCTGCATTATCGATAGCTTTCCTAATGGCAATCCTTGACTTTACCGTGTCAACGCACGAAATGATGATATTGGAAAGCTCTGTATTCTCACCGAACACATCCGGGACGTTCTCCCATGCCGTTCCAAAAAACATGTTCACTTTGGTAACCAAAACCTCAGCCTTGTTCCTTCCTACCTCTATTGGAGAAAACAGCTGACGTCCGCAGTTGGCCTGTGTCACAATGTCCGGATCATAGACCTTGACATGGAGTCCAGGATGTCCTAACTCCTTGAGCGCATAATTCATTCGGCCGAGTGAGGTCAGGACTTGTGAGCCTGTTCCTCCAACGCCCACCAACGCAACCGTCAACTGATGCGCCGGATCCAGCATATAGCTATGAACAAAATGCCTGTACATCATTTGTATAAACTTTGAATTTTCTGCTTAGTTCTTATCAATACCTCTTGCGGAAAAGGCTTGTGGTTCTTGATGCAATCCTTCATTATAAGGGCAAGATTACCCTTTACAGGGTTACTACCCATGATATGTGAGAACTCCGTCTTCCAGAACAACTCCTCCCAATAAGCCATCCAGTTGGCATAGGTCTGCTTTTTCGGTTTCGGCAGCTTGCCGTTACCGAGGCATACCCTGTCACTTGTGTTCATGAACGGCGCCCGGTACAACACCTTCGGCTTAGCACCTTTGAAAGCATAAACCTGTAAGGACTGACCGTCTGTGACATAAACGAGACCCGGAACCACCACTTCTCCATTGGGGATTCCAAGACTGTCACTGAAGTAGAACATCCTCTTTTCAGGCTTCCTGTACCATACCAGTCTGTATGTGTCTATGCTTGTGCTGGCGTAAAGCAGGTTGTCTGGTATCTCTCCATGAAGCGAAACCATCGTAGTGGAATCATTGGCGAACTTATCCACAATCTTCATCAGCTTGGCGATAACTCCGACCTCAAGGGGTTTTCCTGCGCACATAGCACCGTCCTCGATGGCTCTGTATTCCACATATGCGCCTTTATTCAAATTGCTCTTATAGAAAATCAAGGCATCCGTAGCCTCCATTCTCTCATTTAGCATTTCTATTAGATTTGCCATATAAATCAAATTTTCTGGCCTCCTGACAGAATATCCTTATCCACTTGTCTATGGATGCAACCAGATCCTTGCACCTCAAGAAATCAAGTATATCAGCTTTCTTCATGCCTGGACTAAGCCATTGATGTATGTTCCATCCGGTCATCATAATACCGGACTGGACTTCACAATTCACATTCTCTATAAGTGCATCCGCCACTCCGTCATACTCAGAAAACAGGATGGCAGAAGCAAACACGCTGCTGGAATAACCGTCAACTCCGTCATTACCATAATCATCCTCCGCACCGTCATCATCTGGATTGAACTCGAACCAATAGCAGTTGGCGTCCTTCATGATAGGCACACCTTCTATCATGGATTCTATAAGTTCCATCTCATTGTCTGGACATACCTTCCTGTATTCCTCCAGTGCGTTTGTCAGTTCCTCTGCACTCTCTACTGGCAAGCAGTTTATTTCATCGAACAGATTCCAGAACTCACCATCTTGCTTGTACCTCTCAACGATATGCTGCTGCTCACTACGTTCCTCTTTCTCGTCTTCATCAAAGTAATTCTCGAAATCCTCATCCTCGTAGTTGTTGACTATCATATCCAGATAGAAATTATCCGTATGCTCCGGTATTCCGAGAGGGATGTTGGTGTTGTCAGAAACGAACTTCATGAAACGCTTATACATCTTGGAACCTTCTGGAGACAGGTACCATGCAGGGGAACAGTAGAACACTAAAATAGTGTCTTCAAGCTCGCTACCTAAACGATATACTATGCTCTCCAACACTTTGAGTTCTACGTTATGACTGTCCTTCTTACTTATCATGAGCGACAATCCAAGTGGCTTTATCTTCTTCTCGAAATAGTCGATCAGCTCACCAATCTTCTGACTTTTCGAGACATTTTCTTTGGCCACATAATCGAACTCTATTCCAGCAATCTTAAGGAAACGCTTACAACATCCAAGTATTCTGGCATAGCTTTTGTCAAGGTTGATGCCGAACCTACCTTCTACATAACTATCCTCTGTTCTTATCGGCTCGATCACAGAAGTCAGAAAAGAAGGGGCGCAAAGGGAGGGAGCAGCCTTTGCTCCTCTTCCCTTACGCGAAACTCCTGCCTTCTCTCTGACTCCAGGATGTCGTACAGAGCGTTGTGAAACTGGGACTGTCGCTCTTTGGCATCGCATGACTTACTCATCCTTTAGTTCCTACCGTAGTCTTGAACTCATACACTGCCTTGTCATCCTCGACCTTTGGACCATGTACGTTACTGGTGGTCAGCTCTGGATAAGTGCCAGAGTAGAACTGCATCACCTCTTCAGGTGACATATTTTTGCCCGGATCTTCAAGTGTCCTGTTACCGTACTTGAACACTCTTTTCATTCCTTGTACATTCAGTGCCATAATCTTTGCTTTATAGGTTGGTTACTCGTCGTTATCGTTATCACTTGAATCATCATCGTCATTCTCGTCAGAAGGCTGTTCCTCTGTCTTCTGCTCTACCTTGGCAGCTGGGGCCTGAGAAGATGAAACAGACAGGTTCTTGCCATCGCTCATATCCTCCTCGCCTCCGAACATGTTACCGACACCACTGGCATCGTCAATCTCCTTACGCACCTTGTCAATGATGGCTTTCTCTGCTGCCGGCAATGCCTGGGCTTTGGCCAGTACCGTGCGTGCGTCCTTGAACTTGTGTTCGTCCTTGTTCTTCCTGGCCAGCGCGATGAGGTCGTTGAACTCCTTCTTCTGCTTGGCCGCTTCATCCTTGAGCTTCTTGGCCATTTCAGACTCCTTCTTGGCTTTCTCCGTGTTCTCCTCGAACTCCTTCATGTTGGTCACCAATCCCTGTGCCTCACGTAAGGGCTTCAGCGAATCGGCAAACCCTTCCTCGAAGTCAGCCGGACTACCGCTCATGATGAGCGGAGTGATGTTCTCTACTGCCTTGTCCTTGACACCTCTGTTGTCAGGCATGATACTTACTGCGATGATGTCACCGCTTTTCCTGATGGCCATCTGTAGCTGCTGGCCGTCCTGCAGAACCTCTGCGATTGTCTTGAAAAACTCCATGTTTCTTATCCTTTATTGGTTAATACTAATAATCATTTTCACCGCTGTTCAATCTGAAATAACGTCTTAACGACCCAAACGCTGTCTGGATGTATTCTATATGCTCGTCAACCGTCTCCTTGAAGAACTCAGGAGTATCAAAACGGCCATGAGCCATATTGAACTCATCGTCATCCTTGACGTTGTCAACATTAGTGCCGTTTCTCACTATGTTGGAGGTATGGAAAGCCCTCTCTCCGCCTTTGATGCAATAGAAACCTCTATAAACGTATGCAGTGAATACACTGCCTACATTCTTTACTTGGACCTCTCTAACTTTGTTTGCCATGACTAAGCCTCCTTAATTGCATCGATGATTTCCTTGATTCTATCTGGTTCAGTGGCCGAACTGATACCACCCTCGTATCTTATCTGATCACACAGGAAACGCTTGACTGGCAAATCCATGTCTCTTACGATATGACCTCTTCTCAACGGCTTGTACGTATCACACTCTATTCTCGTCATCTTCCTTTGCTCGTTGACGAAGAACTTCTCCAGAACCTCATTGCCATCTATCGGCAACTTAAACTCATACTCGTTTCCTTGGTGCAGCCAACAAACTTCCAACGTGGTATGCATATCTCTGAAACCGCGTTCTGCTCTCACATGATACAGACCTTTAATAGTACCTTGCGGATTTCTTGCAGACGCATCCAGTGACTGTTCCTCATCTGCCGGATATGCTTTCAGCAGCTCCGATGCAACATGAATATCTTCTTTCCTTGCTATGATTCTTGCGCCTTCCTTCTTGAAGCGCTCAAGAACAGCAAACTCGCAACCAAACCGTTCTTCCATTTGATTGCCAATCTGAGCGAACTTTAATTCCTTCTCAAATTCACTCTTCATTCTCTCTAAATCCTTCATTTCAGTTTCTTTTGCGGTTAATAACTATCATTGCTCTTTTACTAAAAGAGGGGGCCGGGGTTTGCTTTAACGTCTGCCTTATCCGGCATTTGCGATAGCCGACAAACACTATCTTTCAACATCACCCTCCTATCTCTTAATCTCCGATTTTATTGTCCATGAACGCAATCATGTAATCAATCTCCTTGTCTGTCAAGGGATATCCCTGATGCCTCTTGTACTTAATGATGAACAGCTTGCCTACCTCATTGACCAGGGCTTCGTACATCTGGTCGTTCATATCGCCTTGGCAGCTGTCTATCATGGCTCTCACAAGGTTGTCGATGCGCTCGATGTTCTTGAGCTGCTGTTCGTGCATCTCTTGCTCCTTGAGCTCTGCTTTCTTGTTGAACTGGCATCCCAACTCGATGGGGTAGTCATTCTGAATGTTCTGACACATGAGGTCGATATCAAGACCTCCAAAGAATTGTGCGAAATACGTGTCACCTTTGAGTGACTGAAGAACTGAAATTTCCTGTTTCTTATCCATTGCTCTCAACATTTAAGTGGTTGTTTCTCACAAGTAAAGATAGTCAATTAGATTGGGTTGACCATACATAAATACCTTAAAATCAGCCATCTAACTTTGCTTTACCTTTATTTAACTTTTTGGCGAAATGTCGCAACCTGCTGATCGGCTCCGTATTGATATCCTCTATGCCAACCGATTTCAGATAGTCCCTGAACGACTCCTTGAAGTCAGTGCTGTTATACCATCTGGAGTACAGTCGTTGCCGGAGAAGCCTGCGTTCTTTCCTCTCAGGTGACTCCTTATGATACCACCTCTTAACCGCTGCCGCATGCTTCTCCAGGAACCTGTCATATTCCTCCTGCGTGGCGAAATGCTCTCTCTTATACTTGTACCTCGTCATTTGCCAACAATCTCGTACAGGTGACCTACAAAGCTGCCGTTAAGCAGCATGAACGAACCTACATATACCATGTATGGCTCCAAGTCTTCTGGAAACGTAGCTCCAGTGGTCATGACTATCAAATGCTTTTGCTCTCTTCTGATAGAATCCATTTCAATCTCTACCCACATATAGGGCTTGTCGTTCTGCGTTCCTACACTTAGGATTTTACCCACTCCCGGTAGCGATAACATCTGTTCGCCAATGCGGATCTCGTACTTGTAAACTCTTTTCATATCACTTCATTCTTAAATGAATTATACTACTGCATAACTAATCCTTGCGAACACTTTCGATATCCGGGATGTCCACCGTCTGACCAGCCATGCTGTGAGTACAATCACTCAAGAACTGAATCTTGCCATCACGGATAAAAGAGTGACACCGCCTCTGGCCATCTGGAAAATCCATTGTAACCAACAGACTTGGCGTAAAGGTGGGTTTGTCATAATCACCATTAAATCCCCATATGATTTTCCAATGTGATTTCGGTCCAACGCTTATAGTGTGCGTGGTCTTACAACCAGGGCAGTAAAACTGCAACATGTCGGAATACTCCGGCTTATCTGGATAAGCTTTTACTAATTTCATATCACTTCAACTTGCAATTTGTAACAAACCAGTCACCGTCTTTTTCAACATCGTACTTGGCGAACTGGACAACCTTCTCTCTGACAACACGAGGCAGGTGTATAACATAGGCACCTGTCGGCGTTTTATAAATCTTATAGCTATTCAGGCTCTCCGTATCAGATAACCGGAAGCACAGATAGCCATTATCGTTCTCTGCAAAGTCACACCACTTCTTGATTCCATATTTCTCAATGAAGCCACGATGAAAGGTGATGTTTTGCTTTTGGATGCCTACACCTTTGTTCTTGATTATGTAGCCACGTTGCTTGGGCTTCTCAATGATTCTGTATTTCATATCTCTCTAATTGGGATTCTTATTCCTAAATCACATTCTCCTGTGAAGGTGCTGGCGATACTCGTATGAGAACATTCTGCACACATGGCACCGTCATCGTCTGGAAAGGGGCAACCGAGAGAAGCCAAGTCTTTACGCTCGACTCCGGGAAAGGGGTCAACTCCTTTGGTAACTATGCAATGCTGAGTGGCCGGATCTTCCGCTATCTCCTTTTCAGCGCAATGACTGCAAAGCTCATGAGTGTCATCCACCCACCAACACATACCATGTATAGGATTATAGCACGGATCATTGTCCGTGCATCCGCATTTCTTACAAATTCCGTAGGGCATAACTCAAATCAAAGACATTACTATTTATCTTCATCTTTATCGTCATCCTTATCTCCAAGCCTCCAGATAATACCAGGTATCGCTACACCACATATTATGCAGAGGTAAAACAGGCCACCTAACCAGTGCCAAAAGTTCGTGAAGAAGAACTCTACAAATTCCATAACTCAATACGTTTTAGACATTACATCCGTTCTTTAATAGGTCAACTATCTGACGTCTAAGATTCATCGTTTCATTCTTGCACCACTCTTTATCATGATGCGGACCATCATCAAAGTGACAGACATCGAAACCGATAATTCTGCATCCTTCAAACGATTTAGGACATTCCGTAAGCTCAACCTCTGGAACAAACTTCTCATAAGGGATATTTCTCTCATCAAAGGTTATGCCTCCATGAACTTCTATCAGATTATCCAATACGTCATCCTTCTCATAATGACACGACATTGAACTATCTATCAATGTACCTTCATCTTCTGTGAAGCCTACATAGCCATTGTACTCTCCACAATACAATATGCCAACTGGAGGCCTTTTCATAAATGCGAATATCATACTGCTCTATTTAGTAAACTCATTGCTTGTTTATAGGCATATTCTCCGGGTGCCATTCCATGACAGCACAAGGATAATAGTCATCATAGTAGTCTGTAGCAATCTTCAGGATAAGTGAAGCATCATCGATATTGAATATCTCAATACCCTTATTGCTCTTATCGTCAAACAGCTTAACAAACACCTCTTGCGGTGGGAACGTATTATCACAGGGAGAATCTGTCTTCTCCATTTCACAATAGGACCTATAGCCATCACTCTCATTCTCCCACATCGCATAACTTATTCCGTTCAAGCGGAACAGATATCCCTCCTCTCCAGTATCAGGTTTCCGATAGTCACATACACCTTCGAGAAAACCTCGTCCTTGTTTGATACCTAATTCTTCAAATTCCTCTGTCATAGCCTTGGTTCATTTATTGCTAAATATCCTGTCATACAATGGAGGCGAGAACCGAAGCAATGTCAACTTCTCTTCTGCAGGTATATCCCATTCAACCTCCAATCCATCACAATGGATAATCTCTTTGATGAGTTTCATGCCGTTGTCGTAAAACTTCCTTGCGTATTGCGGTAAATCCGCCTCAACGAAAGGCTCAAACAAATGATAGATGTGTAGCTTTCCTTCCTTCTCAACCACCATGTTCAATAGTTCTCTTCGCATTTCATCTGGACGCAAAGGCGAAGGCTTCAAGTCCAAACTATAGGTACATTTGTGAGCAAATCCAAGGAAGTTATGGATGACAGCCCAGAACACATCCCATTCGCCAAGTGAATAAATCTCTATCTCTTTCATCTTATTCTTGCTTATCGTCTTTGTCCTTATCACCACCTGGCTCATAATACACAAGCGTCATACATACAAAAGCAAAGATGCCCCATATCCATATCGGCGCATCATATGCGTGAATCAGGATGCAGACACCTATGAATGCTCCTGCAAGTACAAATGTTATCAGTGACAACAACAATGCCTTCAACCAACTTTTCATATCTACCTCTCTATAAATTCAAATGTAGCCTTACATATCACTCCGTTCTCCTTGGCATCACGCTGGAACTTACCAGACTCGATTTCTTTCTTCAGTTCCATAATCTCATCGATATCCTCTTGCGTCTTGGCCTCAACCGTTATCGTCACCTTTGCTTTCATCGCTAATCTCTCTAAATAAACATTTATACTCTTTCGGTTCCGACTCCCATGTGATATCTGGGAACATGTCTTCAGGCATCAGGAATCTCGGCTCACCGAGCCAGAATCCATAAGGGCCGTTGGTGTGTCTCCTCGGCTTCAGCTTGAACAGGAACAGCGAGCCTTGCTTCTCTCTGGCCACCCAATACTTCTCCGATGGCAGGGACTCTGTCTCAAACCTCTCGTCCTTTCTGCCTCTCGCATAAGCTTCACGTCTCTCGTGGTTCCTGTCATAGGTGACACGAGGGCCGTAGTTCATCATCTGTTCCGGATAAGCCTTAAGCGATTTCTCCTCGATGTCCGTCATAGCTTCTGCTTTATCTCGTGCAACAACTCGTTTATCTGCCTCAGATAGGTCTCTATATACAGTAACCTGTCATCCATATTGCTGAGAAGCAATGTGAACACAACGGCAAGAACAATAATCAGTACTACCATATCAATTCAATCTAAATGTAAGACTCACACCTATAACCTCTCACTACTACCGAGTTGTCCCTTCTATCAATATAGATAGAGGTCTTCCAAGGGCAGATCAACGCAATATCGTTATCACCGATACCTGCTTCACTCAGCACGTTATACAGAGGCGTATTGGGGTTGTAGTCGCAAGCCGGACAGACTTCAATCTTCCTGCCTTCCCAATCCATCTTGCAACCGCCCAAGTAATACTCTTTCAAGGACTGGTTGACCTTCTTCACCACTTCTGCAGGAATACCTTGCTTGGCTTTCTCTTTACCAATGGTGCCGAGAACCGATGTCATTCCTCCAGTTGAAGACTTGTCACCATTGTTCTGAACATGGTGGCCGAATATCATCGAACACCACTTGTCTGCTGCTTTCTGGGATGCTTCCTCATAGGTCCTGTTCCAGTTCCTCTTTCTAATAAAATCATCCAGCACTATATCCAGCCATATGCTGAACTCACTCGAATAATTGTTTCCGTAGAAATACTCTTTGTATTCCTTGTACTCCGGAGAATCGAAAGAACCGTTCGGATATGGCCAAAGCTTGTCAATCTTGTCCCATATCTTCTGCTTCACTTCCTGATAGAACTGACAGGACTTAAAACATTCAGTCAGTATCTCTTCCAGATCCTTGCCCTTTATCTTGTCGCAGGCCGGAAAGTTCCTTATCAACGTCACTATCTTCATTTCACCGACAACAAGGCGTTTCCGCACGTTATCCTGTCCTCATCCTCTTCTTTGGAGGGGATGAATACTATGACCTCCCATCCCTCTCTCTTAAGAGGCTCCTCGAACTGGCGGTACACGTCATACTTGTAATACCCTTCAGGCGTATTGATGCCGTTCATGTTGGCCTCGTTGGTCTCATGGATAGGAGTAATCTTCACTATGAACTTATCCTTGTCAAACAGACGACTCAACTCCTTCGGATCCAGTATCGTCTTATCCGTGACAGGGAAATTCAGTGTGTACTTACGACCTTTAGGCATAGGCAAGGCGCTACATACTCTGGATATGGACTCCAGACTCATCGACATGCCTCTGAACAGCTCGTCACGCTGCTTGGCGTTCGTGCTGTTGATGCTGAGTTGCAGGCCGGCCTCTCCGTCATAGTCATCATTCTTGATGCTGCAGAACGTCTCCAGTATCTGGGACATACCTTCACATCCGAGACTCTTTGGCATCATGGTAGTGAACACAGGATGAATGACATCGGCCACCATCTTCACATTCACCAAATCACGCAGGTCATACTTCAGGAAATCCAGCACGTTACCTGCATTTAGAGAGGGTTCGCCCATTCTCGCAAGGTGCAGGTTGAATCTCCTTGTATAACCGCAACGGCTGGAGTCTATAGCCTGGATGACCTGATATGCCAGTTCATCCCTTGAGGCGTTACCTCCGAACTTCACCTTGGGGCAATCACAGAACATACACCTCATCGGACAGCCTTTCTGGGTGGATATGGTCACGACCATCTTATCAGCCAGATCGACCTCATGGTGCTGCACCTGGTTAATCTCCTTAGTGAATCCGAGGAAATCAGCCTTGATGTTATTCTCCTTGCCGTAGTCTCCTACATAAAGCCATTCAAGCTGCTTGTCTGTGTCGCAGAAGATGGCTCCAGTTCTTGTCTGTGTCTTCTTAATCATCTTTCCAGTTTGAATCTATAACAGTTTGCATCATTGCAGTGTCCGGCGCACCATTTACTGTTGGAGCCACCGAATCTATTTTCACATCTTGCGCACGAAGGACCTGTAAACTTCACACTTCTCGTCTTTTTTCCGGGGACATCCAAATAAGCATGAGGGTTCGTCAGATAAAACGTCTTTCCTGGGACTCTTTTTGACAGGGACTCGTAATCACCGTACCTGAATCCGTTGGCCAAGTCATCAAGACTAATCTCATCCTCGAACGTACCTCCTGATTTCATGTGAGCAGTGGTCAGAACCATCGCTCTCTTCTTGTCAACACATCTGATCTCGAAGTGGTCAATCTCCGACTCAAACGTAGGTCTGAACTTCTTGCCTACAAGCTCCTCTGCGTCATCCATCGCTTAATCCTCCTTTATTGCTACGTAGCAGCCGAACAACATTATCCATACGAACAACCTTGCCATAGCCCAAGGCAGATTGTTGGGATAGTACACCAGTCCGTCCGGTATGGTCAGCTTCGTTCCTTTCTCTCCGTTGTCCGTCAGTACCTCTCTCACTCTCATAAGGACGTTGGACTGGACCAGAGACTCCTGGCCCACGCTGGCTGTCAGCACATCCTGACATAACTTGAGGTTCTGGTACCAGAAGCCCACGTTCTCGTCTTCCGTCTTATACAGGACAGAGGTATAACCTTCAGTCCATCCTCTCGACTCTACGTAATCAATCGCCTTGGTCAGCCTGTCAAGGCAGATCTCGACCGTGCTTGCGTCAGCAGCCTGATGCAGATAGCCAGAGCAGTTCTGCTTGAACTCTATCCTCTTGAAGATACAAACACCTATCACAACCAATGCTGCGAGCAATAACACGAACACTAACGCTTTTCCTAATGCTTTCATAATCTCTCCTTTTATCGTTATTCCAATTCTATGACTTCAAAACTATACGCGAAGACATAAGGGTTGCTTTCCCATGTGCCTTTGCCTGATACCTTGTCTATCAGGGATGCGAAAGCCTTACGAGGACCTTGGAAGTAACGCTTGGCTCCAGTGAAGGTGTAGCTTGTCGGGTACTGCTTGTCGTCATTGAACACACCCTCCTTGATGCAATCCCCATCGGATATGTGACACAACCTCTCAACCTTGATACCAGTTATCTTGATTCCATGAGGCATGAGGTCTGCCCTCACAAACATCTTGTTATCATATCCGGCCGAGTCCTCACAGGTATGGTCAAGCCATTCAGGGGCAAGATAACCCTGCTTGTTGAGCTCGTGGTATGACTGGGCGACAGCGATTATATCACCTACCTGATAGCGAGACTTGCTGAGGACATAATCAGTATGAGCAATCTTCTCGAACTCACTCAGGGGAATCTTGTCATAACCAGGGATGAAACGCCTCGTCATGGTCTTGCGACCTTTCAGCACTGCCTCTGTGAGGCCGTACTTGTCATTGAACATTATCTTCTTCATATTCACTTACGTTCATGATGCGCGAACACAGCCAGCGCACCGAGTATTATGGCTAACACGAACAACACTTTCATACAGGCATCTGTTTCCATTCAACACCATCCAGCAGCGAACCGTTGGCATACTTGCTTCTCTTCACACCGTCTTCACCCCAAGCACCCCACTGCTTGAAGAAGAACGGCGTACCTGTCTCTATGCACTTGTCACGCAGGTTACGGAACCACTCCACCGGAGTCTTCCTTGCCTTGCTTCCGCTCTCGCCTCCTGTAATCACCCAATCGATACCGTCAAGGTTTATATCCTTCAGGTCGCCAAGCAACGGCTCACAGGACAGGAACCTAACCGTAGCATCTTCCAGCGAAGCCAGATAGAACACTCTGTTGAGGCACTTGTCACTGCTGTTCTCGCATGTAACGCCCAGCCATACATTCTTGGGGATGTCATAACCGTATTCAAGGAAATACTGGCACATCCTCGCTGCACGTTTCGTAAGTATCTGATATGTGTGCTGGGGTGTGCGTCTGATTACATCCATGACCTTGTTTATGAACTCTATCGGCACGTTCCTGTGGAACAGGTCACCCATAGAGCATACAAACACCATCTTGGGCTTTGTCCACTTCAACGGCTCCTCCAATGCCTCTGGATGCAGGGTCACCTTGAAGCCGTTCTTGTACTTCTCCTTGCTGCCCGGCATACCGCTTAGGCGTCTGGCCATCACTTCCGCATAGCAGTTCTCACAAGCCTCGCTGACCTTGGAACATCCTGTAACCGGATTCCAGACCTTGTTGGTCCATTCAATCTTCGTGTCCATTATTCTACTACTAATTCTTCAACTTTCCACTTTTGGCTGTCTTCAAGGATGCTTGACCAGTACCTCCTTTTCCTCTGCAGCCTCGATGTATCGCTGCCGCATTTCTTCATCACCTTGTCAATCCTTGCTATATTCCTTTTGGCGTACTTACCGACTATCTCAAGAAGTTCAGGTATGGTCTTATGCTCATCCTGGAACTCTCTCTCCCAATCCGTCTCGCCCGGTATCTCCGTGAAATATCCGTTTCCGTCACAATCCACATGGTCCTCATAGTAACATGTGCTGAGCGACATTTCCTTGCTCATCGTCACCATGACCGTCTTGTCGAAGTCCACTGGCTCCGGGTCTCTCTGGTTGTATGGTGCTGAGCTGTCGTAGGGTGAATCTATCATAATCCGACTGTAAACTTCTTGTTCCTTAATGAAGGCAGGGCCTGTATGATTTTGAACCTAAGCATCGACTCCTCTAAAACCTCATTGGGGGGGGGGTAAAATGAGGGGTATTCGCTTGTAAAACCTGTCATTCACCATGACATCTATCATAACCTTCCTGCTCATCGCTCTACCTTTTTACGTCTCTTCCTCCAGGGGTTGACCTTGTATCTCGTCCTCTGGGGTAGTCCGAATATCACCCTGCGCCTCTCCGAGGCATACAGGGCTCTTATAGCCTCTCCGCTTTTCCTCTTATGCTCTTCTGTCTGGACAAACCCTTTCTCACGTCCGGCTTTCCAAGTTATCTTCCTGCCTTTGAGCTTCTCCGATATCTTCTCGGCCTTGCGTTTGGAATGGGCTTCCGACTTGCCTTCAAGACCCAGCTCGCGGATCTTGCGGTCCACCGTTGCCTTTCCGCATCCTATCATACGTGCTATCTCTATATTGTAGCAGTCCTTATACATGCGTCTCAGCGTCTCCGTATCTTCGTCAGTCCAGTGGTGGTTCATTGCTTCCTGTCTTTCTTGAGTTCAAGCGATATCCTGTCCAGCTTGTTGCTCACCCTCCTGGCCTTGCCCGGTGGCAGGTCCTGCGCAATCTGGTGAATCTCCTTCATCAGCTTCCTTATCTTCAGTTCCCTTCTTGGATTCATCAGTTATGATAGATACCATTACCTGTGAGGCCACTCCCATTATCACCAAATAGAACAGCACAAAGAACACTCCGATTATCACTCTCATCACACTTGCGCTTTAGGGTTTTCATAAAATCGTAATACAGCAGGTTCTCGATAGGGAATGTCCTGTTACCGATAATCTGCTTGAACCTCTTGCATCCGTTGAGGACGGTGGCGTGGTCGCGGTTGACAATCTCACCGATCTTGCTCGTACTCAATCCGCTCCCTCTCAGTGTGTGAAAGATGCAGAACCTTGCGAAACACAGGGATTCCTTCTGGCTGTTTGACATCAGGACCTCCTTCTCGTAGCCTCCGCTCTCACACATGGCATCCACGACCACTTCCACCATTTCAGTCAGATAACTTTCCATTTCTTGAGGAACTTGCCTATGCTATCCATCTTCTCGCTGTTATGCGAGTCATCACCTTCGTATATGCAGTTCTCATGAACCACCGACTTGTCTTTCATCGAAAGCGTCAGTTGAACGCACATGACCATCTTACCATTCTCCTTGATGAGACTGAGGATGAAGGACAGACCGTCACATCCCTGTGCCATCTGCTGGTACTGCTGAATCCTACGCAGGTAGCTGCTGAACCGTTCCTTGCTGTCTTTCTTGTCAAAGTAACCGACCACCGAGTCAACATCCGTTCCGATGCGTGACTTCTGCTTGCGGATCATCGACACGTCAAAGACGACAAGGGACGCTACCAGCACCAGTACAGCCACTGCTATGAACACCGCTTTCATCTGTTATCACCGCTTCCGTTCAACATATTCCGCTCCTTACGGCTCTGCAGCTTGCGGTAGTTCATTTCCGCAATTTCGTTCAGGGGGAATCCGAGGTCATACGCGCACATGGCCACATACCAGAGGACATCGCCAATCTCAAGGGCCAGGGCCTGACGTTTGTCTTCAGGAACCACGACTGCACCTTTGTTGTCTGTCGCGTACTCGTCACGGATAATCTTCTTCACTTTGTCGGCCACCTCTCCGGCCTCACCGTTGAGACCAAGAGCTGGATAGACCAACTTGAAGTTCTCAGGGTAGGCTGCGGTCTCCAGAGCCATCTTCTGATAATCGTTCAGTTCCATATCACTTGTTCAGGTAAACGTATTCAGCCCAGATGTCAATGAACTGCTTTCCGCAGTAGATGGCCAGCTCTCTGGATTTCAAAGCAAGGCGAGCCGAGACGCTCGCGTACGAG
>Ga0265299_10000529_pt1 | contig 46918 bp, 43 predicted proteins | sample AusTroGonzalo_MG_4_FD_193485 | JGI IMG/M metagenome (GOLD analysis project Ga0265299, IMG submission 193485) | Bovine rumen microbial communities from tropical cattle in Woodstock, Queensland, Australia - Gonzalo_02 | ecosystem: Host-associated > Mammals > Digestive system > Stomach > Rumen ...
TCAGAGATTGATAGAATTAAAAAAGGTGTAGAAGATACCTATACCGCGTTAGAGTTGAAAGGTCTGTTACCAGAAGGTGCGGACGGTAAACTGGAAAGTCTTCCTGGAATTATTGAGGAAGCACCGGCCGGTATTATTTACGAACAAGACCAATCAGTTCTTGATTTGGTACAGCGTTCTGCTCAGACAATTAACAATACGTCATTAAACGCATTGGGGCCTTATATTGCCTATAAATCTGACTTTACCGACTTGCGTTTTGCCGGTGTTGTTTCAGCCGGTGACTACTGTTTCCGTGAAAGTACAAGCCTTGTAACTGTAGAAATGCCCAGTTTAACCACAGCTGGTGCTTACTTATTTTACGGTTGTACTGCATTACAGAACGTAAAGTTCAACAGCTTGGAAACAGCTGGTCAGTACATGTTCTTTCAAACCAACATTGACTCAATCGATGAAGTTAAATTCCCTGTTTTGAAGGTGTTGGGTCCTTATTCATTTGCAGACCAGTCAAAAATCACAACCATCGACCACACAAAGGTATTAACCATCGGTAACTATGCGTTGCAAAATAACCGCTACATTACAAGCTGGAATTTACCTAACTTAACAACAATCGATGACTACGGTATGTCCGGTGTTTATCATACTACTGCATCGTCTGGTTTAACAAGCTATCCGTTACCAAGTCTTATTTCAATTGGTAACTACGGTATGTCTGGTATGACCCAGGTTAAAACTGTATCATATCCTAACTTGGTACGTATTGGTAACTACGCTTTCCAAGGAAATACGGCATTGCAATCAGTAGACTTACCAGCTCTTACAACAATGAACTCATACGCATTCTCAGGTTGTACAGCAGTAAGCTCCTTTAACTTGCCGTTATTAACAGATATTTACGACTACGCATTCAATAACTGCAGCAACTTGTATCGTATTACATTACCTAGCCTTACAAACATTCGTGGAGGATATCTATTCAGTGGTGCAGCACACTTACGTTATGTAACACTCCCTACTTTGACAACAACGAACATAGTGCAGTATGACTTCAGCGGCGGTCAATTCATGGAGATGGATGCTCCGAACCTTGAATATATTAACAACTATGCATTTAACGATTGTCAGAACCTGTATCAGTTCTACTCTGATAAGATTACAACAATCAATGCACGCGCATTCACCAACTGTCAAGCATTACAAAAGATCTGGATTCCTAAAGAAGCAACAGTTGCAGGTACAGGAACATCTGCTTCTAACCTGCCGTTCTATCGCTGCCATCACTTAGATATTTATACAGATGCAGAAGAACGTCCTTCTACATGGGGTCAGTACTTCAACTTAGTATATCAGACAAACAATGATTACTACAGATGCCGTGTACACTATGGTGCGACAAAAGAAGATTACGATGCACACAAAGTATTAAATGCAAACCCAATTTGTAACACTACATCAAACGGTTATAAAGTAACAATAAATGATGGTGTTGTTTCTGGGTTCTCTCGTTACGGATGTGTTCGTGTTCGTAACTGGGACTTCAACCGTTCAGCAAACATTGAGCTTGTTATTAAGTTCACAATGCCGGAAACAGCTCCAACAGGTACACAATACTTGTATTACAACAACCAGTGGTTGCGTCTCTGTACAGGTGCTTTAAGTGATAATCGTGTTACGTTGACACGTTATCGCTATACAGACAGTGCACAGTTCGCAATTGCACAACTCGAACTTGGTCATACCTACTGGATTAAATGTGTAATTAACGGTGGTAAAGAACGTTACTACATGTCAGAAGATGGTGAAACCTTTGTATATATCAGTGAAAACAAAGACTACTCCAACTACATGAATAACGGTACCTTCAATGATTATATGTTCTTCGGTAACTGTGGTATTGATAACAACGGTACACAATGGACAGGTACAATCGATTTCAAAGGATGCTGGATCAAATATAATGGTCAGAAACTTTGGACCGGTATCGTAGGTGCAGAGATTCCGAATACAATCGATGTAGGTTATACACCGTTCGTACCTCCTGCGTTAGATACAGATCAATTGATTGCACACTGGAGCTACGAGAATAGTTGGGTGGATGATATTTCAGGGTTGGCACTCGATTCCAACTGGCGTGGTACAATCATGGGTGATGAAGCTTATCGCGGTTCTTATTCATGTATTCCACCAAATACAAGCGGATATAACTACAACTACGGTTCGAACATCGAGAGCTTAAATTTAACTTGGGATACAGACTGGTGCTTGTCATTCCAACAACACTCAGACTACTTTAACCAAACAATTACAAACAACTCATATTATTACAGCTTATCTGCTGGTTTCTACACATATGACGTTGCAAACCGTGCAATTGACTCAACTGCTTACTGGACAATTTACAACGGCGGTAAGAACAACGACATCTACTTCAGTGGTAAATGTCCTGCCGTGTTTGATGAGACAGCAAAGCAATACTTGCATGAAGGATGGAACGAGTTCTGTGTACAGTATGACAAAACAAATAAACGCATGAGCTTGTGGATCAATGGTAACTGTATTGCCCACACCAAACGTGTATACGAAGGTTGGGACAGTGACTACGGATACAACTTCCACACCATTAACAGACTTTACTTGTGGTCTTACGGTGTATCATACAGACAATACATCGACGATATCTGCATTTACAAAAAATGTAAATATACATTCGACCCAGCATGGGAAGATGCAGTAGATTATGATCACTTGATTGCTTACTGGGACTTCTGTCAAAACAAAGAAACTGGTAAGACACAATATCAAGATGAAATTAGAAGACTTGCATTTGGTACAAATAACCTGTGGATAACATCTTGGGGTAACGGTACCTACGGTAGCGTAGTAACAGGAAGCAGTCAACAATCACTAAATATCAGCAGCTTAGGGTTAGATAGTGAAACAAGCTTCTCGATTGAGTTTGAAATGGACGGTTTAGGTGATTACTATATGGAAGAAGGTGTATATAGACCTTCTGAATGGACAAACTTAGACCCCGTAATATGGTTTACAAACTCAAGCAACACAGTTCTTTTCGGTGCACAAGGTAAAGGGTGCGGTAGAAACGGCGTAGGCGTGTACAACGTAACAGCATCAGAAAACTACTATGTTCCTGAAACCAATAAGAACATGTGGAACAAATTGACACTTACTTACAACTGTGTAACCAAAGAAATTCGCTTGTTCTACAACGATGTGTTGGTAAAAACAGAACAATACACAAGTTCATTTACAATACAAAACATGATTATCAAGACAGGTTACAGCGATGAGTCATGGTCTGAGGGTTGTATCGATAACTTGAAGATTTACAACAAAGTCTTACACGACGATACTGATTACAGTGATTATAGAGAGTACTTATCATCACGTAAAGTCAGTGGATTTACAAATAAAACAGCGGGGTTAGTATGTTAGGATATTCATACGCAGGTGACGAAGATAAACCACTTGATATTATTGTCAAGTTCACAACAGGTAGCACTGTAAGCAGTGGATCACAAAACGTTTTCCACCAGGAGCAGTTTGCAAACTTAGAGATTTCGAGCAGTGTATTCAAAGTATATAACTTTGGTACAAAGACAAATACAAACTTGTGGCCGGTCACAACAAATACTACTTACTACGTAAAGTTACATGTATTTGGTACAGAGAAAAGCTACTATATTTCTAAGGATGGTGAGAACTGGCGTTTGATGCACACCATGACAGATACAGCTCTTTCAGCCGGTATTTGGCAAAAAATGTTTCCCCGCATGTATTTTGGTTTGAGTTCTTGGTCTTGCGATAACTACTTCCAAGGAACAATCGACTTTGCTGGTACCAAGTATATTGTTGATGGCGTAACCGTTTTTGACGGTGCCACAGCAGTAGAGGGAACAGACTTTGGTCGTGTTGGATACGTATATGAAGTTCAGCCTAAGGAATTCATGTATTTTGACTACCAAAATAATTTGATGATTCCGTGCGTAGATACATCTACCGCAGATTCAGTTGTTATCGAAACAAAAATAATGCCTAGAGGCTACGATGTTAGTAATGCTGGTATCCTAGATACTCCTGGGGATGAGAATGGTGTAAATACACAGAGTTCTAGTAATCTGTCCTTTCGTTTGAGTCTGACAACAGCGGGGACGTTACATTTCCGTGTTTCTGGTGATGGTACAACAGGAAACTATATTGTGGATATTACTGGAACAACACCTATTCCAACATATGAATATGCTAAGGTACGTGTAACCTATTCATCGTCTACAGGTTATTTGGTAGAGCATAGCGTTGATGATGGAGAGACATGGATTTCAGACGGTACATCAGAAGAAACCCGTGGAATAATCTACTACCCTGGGTCCTATATGTATTTTGGAAACAACAGTGCTACTTCTTCAAGTAGTAACACGTGGGGATTTCCAGGAATTGTAAGCTTAAAAGACACAAAGATTACAGTAGATGGAACAGTAGCATTTAACGGTGCAACAGCCGTAGAAGGAACTGATTACAAAATTATTACAATAAACACTCCGTTAGCTGTTATTGAAAAGACTGTCTGGCACCAAAAGGACCTGGTAAAGACCTTAACAGATTCTTACTACTATAACTTTTATGATAATAACTCCTACTTGCGTTTACCAACTATTTTTAACCCAGTAACGAACACCTGGGAGATGGTATTCAAGTATTATACCGGAACAGGTGCGTCATCAGATAACACAATCTTTGGTGGAAGCACATCAAATGATGGTTATGGTATCTTAGTAAAGATCAAAAACTCACACATATGTACATATATTTCACCAAAAGATAGTAGCGGTTGGGGCATTGCTTCAGGTACGTCTGGGTCTTACACATTTGTAAACAGTAAACTTTACTGGATTAAAGTAGTTTATGACGGTTCACAGTATCTGTTCTACTACTCATTAAACGGTAAAGATTACACGCTTGATTTAACAATTGCTAATGCAACGCCAATTTCAGCAACAGAAACATACGGTTCCTGCTGTTTTGGTAGAGCACATGCGTCAGGTGAGTATCCTAAGAACAATGGTCGTATTTACCTAGAAGACTGTTACATTAAGATTGGTGATGACTACTACTTCAACGGTAAGACAGCAGTAGAAGGTACCGATTTTACAGTCAACGGTTACTTATTCAAAGTTAATGTTTACAGCTGGATTAAACCAGCACAGACAGTTGACTGCTACGTAACCGGTGCACAGAACGAATGGGAATGTGAACCTGCGTATCAATTTACTTGGGATGGTGAGTCAGACTACTACGAACTCAACGGAGTTGAAGTTGTAGGTGAATGGAGAATTGCTTCAGAAGACTTCGAAACCATTAACTACGGTGGGGAAGAGATGTGGGAAGTACCTGCATTCGACGAGTTGTACCAATTAACGCAGAACGGTGAGAACTTATACTCTTACTCAGAAGGCGTTTTACTAAACATTAAATTTTACTTCAATACAGGTGAAGTCTATATTGAGGAACAACAATAACTAGGAGATAACAATGGCAGAAACAAAACTTAACACAAAGCAGTTAGGTGGTAACGAGTCCGTAATGACTGATTCGTCATTAAATGGCGGTACCAACATTGAATTAACAAAATCTGAAGGTGTAACAAGTATTAACTGTACACTGGACGTATCTGGAAAACAAGATACTCTTGTAAGCGGTACCAACATTAAAACCGTTAACAACAACTCATTGCTTGGGTCTGGAAACATTTCAATTGACTCATTGCCATCACAGTCTGGTAACTCCGGAAAATTTTTAACAACAAACGGTTCCTCTGCTTCTTGGGCAGCAGCTCCAACAGAGTTGCCTTCTCAATCAGGTCAGTCTGGTAAATTCCTAACAACTGATGGAACGGCTGTTTCGTGGGCTGCTGTACAGCAGGATACACCAACTATTTTAGTTGAGGATTATACGGATTAGGAGATAATACATGTCTAATACAATAACATTTACAGGAAGTACATTAAATAAATCCAATGTAAAAGCATTTTCCTTCTACCTACTTGGGGAAGGAGCTTCAACCACGCTTACAGATGATATAATCGTTTCGCAGATCAGCACTCCAGTTGTTGCATATAGTGGCAGCGTTCCGTTGCAGGACCGCTACCTAAACATCTGGGAGTGGAATGGAACAGATGCTTATACCTATGTAGGTAGCTCAACAAATGCATCACATTCAGGACCAGACCTGGTAGGAGTTTGGTCATTTGAGAACTTGGTATTATCTCCTGAAAGTAAGTACATCGTACTTATTTCAGATTCTCCATCCAATACATTTGAATCCACGGTACAACTTCGTGCAGCTGTATATGCTAAAGAGACTCAAGTTGAAGAACAAGCACTTTGGTATGATTCAATTAGCACAAACCCACCTGGTTCACCGAGCTCGGAAGAGTATGCAGTTGTATTTACGATTACTTATACAATAGGACATACAGATACGAACGCACAGTTGAAACTTAAGGTGATGACGTCAGCACAACTTGAACAAGAGACAGTATCAGCAACTACTTTTTATGTGAATTCTGACACAAAACAACTCTTGTTAGGTGAAAAACTATTGGTTGGTAAAACTTACAGCACCATGACAGGAGCTGACGGGTCCAATGCAGGTGTAGCAGGGTTAGTTCCTGCCCCAGCAGCCGCTGATAATACTAAATTCCTGAAAGGGGACGGTACCTGGGCTTCTGTATCAGGGGGTGGTGGGACAGAATATACAGCAGGAACCGGAATTGACATTACAAACAATGAAATTTCAGTAACCTCAACCGTTGTTTCAGGCGCAGCAGCAGGTGCTACAGCAGTACAGCCAGCAACCTTATCAAGTTATGCAACAACCGCATCAGTTGCCAACTGCCCTAAAGCAGCTGTTATCACCGGATATACCGGTGTTACAGGTACAACACTTACATCAACCGCTTCTGGTACAATCGCACGTGTGTATAAAAACGGTGCATTGTTAACAGTAACAACAGATTACACTGTATCAAGCAATGTAATAACATTTACAACTGCTCTTATTTCAACAGACCGTGTGTCTGTAGAAACGGAAGGCGGTATCAATAAAATTATTCAGCTGTATCAGTCTGACTATAATGCAATCAAGACAGCTAGTGCTTTGGATGCAAACGCCTTCTACTTGGTAATGTCTGACCCTGCTTAGGAGGTGACGCATGCCATACTATGTTGGTACACATGAAGTAATTGAAAAACATATAGGTACTGTTGAATTAGTACATACCTATATTGGTCCGACCGTTGTGCCGGAACCAGTTCCACCAACTCCTCCTGGTGAGGATGGATTGCTGTTAGCTGGAGCGAATACAGTTCTGAGTGCATCAAGCAGTTCAGATTTGTCAATCGAAAACACACAGCAAATACTTGAAGATACACTAAGTGGGGAGCATGACTAATGTCTTTAGAAAATTTGGAAAAGTATCAATATGATAATGTTGTTCGTGTATCAGCATTTAACTACTCAGGTAATTTAGCAGTAGACTTGGGTAGCGAAAAATACACGGTATCAGGTAATATAACAACGCCGGACACTGCGGAAGCAGCAACTGACCCAGTTATACAAGATACTCTAGACAATGAACAAGGAGATGCAATGAAATTCAATTTTGAATTTGAAGTAAATTTAAGTGATTTTCCTACTTCAGGTGATCGTAATCTTGTTAAATTACCTGGGTTAATGGAAGCACGCATGGAAAGTACACAAGTACTGTTTAACTTTCCATGGCTAAACGGTAGATGGTATTACGCCCCAGCAGCGGAATTGATAACCGGTTGGAACAAATTTAAGTTATCTGGAGACGGAAACCAAGTGTTATTTAAGATTAACAACGGGTCCGATAAGGAGTTAGCAAACGAAAGTACAGCTATTACAAATAAATGGTACCAACCAACAAGCGGTTCACAGTATTTTCTAGTTGATCAAGCTGTAGACTTTTCAAAGTTTAACAGTTGGGAAGTGCAAGCACACATTACGTGGGTTGATAATGATAGCGTAACTCAAACCCTTTTCGGTCCAAATGGGTCTTACATCTACTATAAGCCTGCCTTAGTTCGTTCTGGCACAAAGTTTGGTTTACGTGTCAATTCAGATTCAAGCACAACAATTGTGTCTCCCGGTGATTCTTTATTTGAACCAGAAAATGGTAAAGAATACTGGATTAAATGCGGATGGACCGGTACTACCTATTACTTAGATTATAAGCTAAATGGAGCTACCGAGTGGACAAGAGCACAAGAAGTAGCCAGCACGACTAAGTCGTATAACAGTGGTACATGGCGTATTTTTAGTGCATCAGCTTACTCATCAAGCTACTGGTATAATGGTAAGTGTGACATGAACCATTTTAAGTTTTATGCTGACAATGAGTTGTGGATTGATGGGTCACGAAACTCACAATATTACATTTCATATGAAAACCATGCATTAGCGGAGAATGGTACAATTGGTGGTGATAATTTTGCAGCAGAGTCAAGCTCGCAATATAGTACATCCTACGCTGCATGGTATGCGTTCAACAAGACAGTACCGAACAAAAACACAAATAACTGGAGACCAAGTTCTGCACCAACAACAGCAAATCCTCAGTGGATTACTTATTATTGCCCGACCGCAATGACAGCCACCTCTTTTGCAATTGACAATACATCCACAGCAACTCGTGGACCTGGTAACTGTATCTTTCAAGGGTCAAATGACAATCAAACGTGGACTGATTTGCTAACATTTGAGCATACAGTTACAACATCATACGAAAGAACTACTTACAACATACCGTCTGCAAGTCAAGGAGCATATAAATATTATAGATTATATGTTACAAGCTGTCAGTATTCTTCTATGATGCTTTTAGGAGAACTCACGTTGTTCTTTACAACTGGGGCATCGGTACCTGTATCTTTTGAAATGAATGGTACCATACCGTACACCGATCAAGTTATCGGAGTGTATTATCCATCACTGTCATTAGGACAGTTACAAACATACCAATCTTGGTTACATCTTAAAAATATTAAAGCAATTAAAGTGGAGGACTAAAAATGTCTGTTAACAAGGAAATTAGTGAATTAAATGAAGCTTCTGAGCTTAGTGGCTCTGACATGCTGGTTGTAAGCCAGTCTGGAAGTTCTGAAGCTACTAGAACGACCGTATCTGACTTAGCTACAGCAGTTGGTGAGCTGAACGAAGCAGGTGCACTTTCAGAGCTTTCCTTATCAATGAGTGTTGGTAAGAACCTTCTTGCTCAAAACTTAAATGAAAAAGGAATTACAGCTTCACCTACTGAATCATTGGTGTCTTTGGCAGACAAAGTTGGTTCGTTAGCCAACGAAGGTCCTGTCAGAACAAAATATTTATATCATACCCTTGATACAACTGTTGGTGAAACAGATGACGGTCATGGTCTAAGTAGTAATAATGAGTATTTCTATCAGTTAAAAGATGGTTATATTGCTTACTTTACGGCAAGCAAGTTGTATATTGCACAAGACACCGGAAACAAAAACTTAGAATACTTAAAAGAACATGCTGTCGCATCTTGCGTACTTACTGAAAACGTAAATAGCGGTACCAACTTTGCATTCAGTGATGACTGCACAAAGTTCATTGTAGGCGCAAACGGATCAACCTCTTCTGGATCACAGCGTCCAGTTCGCTACTTCATCTATGATATTACGTGGGAAAATGGTGCTCCTACAGCAATCACTTTCTTAAAAGAAAGACAAACAGCAGAAACATCATCAAGCCAGTACTTTTACTGTCCGTCTATTACAAATGATGCTAAGTTTGTTGCGTTTAGATATGCTTCACCGTCTAGCAGCTCTGCATACATTCGCATTGAATCCACATTTGATTCTACGGTATATGCAACAATTTCAGGATCAGCAAGCTACAAAACAGACTTGCGTACATTGTTCAAAGGGTATGATGGTGACAGTTCTAGTTTTGTAGTTATGCATCTGTACTCAAGTACTTACGGATATTGGTATTTCGCTACATATCCAGTTACGTTTACATATGATGGCGAGACAGGACTTCCATCAGCCATCACAATTGGTTCAGCTGTAAATAAACAAATAGACTTATTTGGTAAAGCGCAAGTATACTTAGTAGACGTGTACAATTCCATGATCTACCAAACAGAATCATATGCAAAAGAAGCTACTACAGTAGGTTCTGTTGACTTACTTGATGGTACATACGGTTATGTTTCAGTCATCGATTTCAGTAATTTGAATGACATTATCCTTGTAACAAATCAGGTTAATAAGTACAAATGTTTGTTTGTCTATCAAAACACCTCTGGAATTCCAAGCAGTGATAGTAATGGGTGTGGTTTCAGTATGAACAGATACAATTCGAATTATGGGTATCGTCACTACCTTTCATTCACACTTCCAGTTAAAGATGGAACTGAGTTCTCATTTGAGCTGTTCCCTGTAGGAATAAACTATACCTACGATAGAGCAAATCACACATTAACTGCTGACCAAACAGTTGGAAGCTATATTAAACTGTTTACATACAACTCACAGTCCGTCATATCATTTGGTGCAGGTCCTTCGACCTTCCCGATGATTGTTTTGGGTGAAGATGACAATGGTTATGTTTGGGGTAAGAGCAGTGGTGACTTACAAGAATCAGCCGCAATGTGCTACAATGTTAAGTACTCTACAACAACAGCTGAATACCTGTACGCCATCAAATTGACAAGCGAAACCGGTTATGATTTCATAATCTATCCGCTCTATGTTTCCAGCTTGAATAACATTAAAAAACGTACATACACACCAATCCCAACGTCATCTATCTAAAGTAGTTGACTTTATGTAAATAATCAAGTAAAATAAGGGTAAATATGCAAGTAAAAGGGTCATTAACAGTTAAATCAATCCTCACCGCTGGAAGGCGTGCAAACGAGGGATTAAATACAACTTTTATCGAGGAACCTTTAGAGCTCGATAAATATTCTAGCAAAAATCAGTATATTCGTATTAGTACTGAGCAGGTAGTTATTTTGCCAGATGCAACTTCTTTACCGACTGGGTGGGGTATCAATATTTATGGTTCCGACCAGTCTCTTGCAAAGCTGACAATTAACGACAAAACTGGTAATCGTATCTACAACTTAGCACCTAAAAAATCTGTTACCCTTATTTTACTTGAAAAGGAAACTCCTGCTGGTGTGTGGCGTGTTGTTCGTTCAGGCGGGGGCGGCGGTTTAGGAGATGGTAACGTACCGCTTTATTCAGACGGAAACATCTTTGAAGCAGCCGATTCAGCAGTAGAACAGTTTACAATTTATCAAAAATGGGACGATGGTACACAACAACAAGAGGACGTGTTGTACTACGAATTAGCAACAACACGGCCTGACGGTGCCGGTGTATTATATATTTGGACTTCAAGTCGTTCCGATGTACCACTTTACTCAAAGACAGACCGTGTAACCGATTTTATCGTATACGGTGACGAGCAATGTACATCAACAGCAGATATCGTAACCACAGTTGGTAATATTACCAAAACACTGTTCGTATCAAATGTTACCATATCCTCTACTGTCTTTTTGGGTGGTATCAACGTAAACCCATTTGTAGCAAACGTTATGAACGGTATTGACGAGGGTGGAGATGTAGAATCTGAAACCATCTTCTTTACCGGTGGTACTGCAATAAGTGCACCAACAACCTTTCCAACAACAAAGTATATCTATGTATCTATAGATGGTGTTATTTTAGAAGAGGATTATAGACAACGTGGTGGAAACACTTGGCCTGTAGAACCTTTGGATGGAGAGATTTTCTTCTTCAAACCGTTACGCCGTAACTACAAATATGTGGACGGAACCGGATGGACAGAATATCCATGCACGGCACTTAGTGAACTTACCTTTGTAGAGTCGGGTCGTACCCTTATTCGTGAATATCCAAAGAACGAGTGGTGGTGGGACTATAAATACGGCGATGAACGTAATACTGCTATCATTTCATCCGGTGTTGTGTTAGACATGCCGGCTGTTGTTGGTGTTCCTGTAGGAACCGCAGTCAGTGGTGTCAAATTAGGTAACATTGTTGCTACTGTGGCAGATGGATATACTCAAACAGGTTTACCAGTTGATTACTACGTTGCTTTACCATATCAAGTAGAAGTTCCGTTTACGATGGGTACAGATGCCTATTACTACCTTCTTAAAGATGGAGCAATTGAAGCATCTTCACACAAACCAACTGGCGGTAACGAACTTCCTGTTCTTTCTCCAGACGTATCTTACAGTGACGGAGATATGTTCTACTCAAAGAAAGACGGTAAGAATTTTAAGATTATCGGTGGAGCGTGGGAAGAGTATCCTGCTGTATGTGTAGCATACATTACAGCATTAGGAACACCGCGTGTCTACCCGTTTAACTCTCCGGCTTGGGGTTCAGATGTCGTACCACACAATCAAGTGTTCTTAAATGCAAGTGAGCCTACAACTTCTGTAACAGTAGACGATGATATTTTAGACCCTGGACACATGACTGTAAACGTATGTAACACTGTTCTTCAGTCAGACACATACACGTTACAGTCAGATAAGAAAACAATCATTTTTAATAACCCAATCGAAGCTGGTCTTCGCATTGAGGTACGCTGGTACACACCAGTAAACGTAACACACATTAGTACAGCGCAGGTCAGTACAGTATCTTGTGCTAACTTCGACGAGTTTGACAGCTTAACACTGTACTCAGTTGTCCATACAACAAAAGACGTAACACTTAACCCCCCACTTAACGTAACAGCTGACTGGTTGGTTATGTGCTTAGATGCAAATGACGTACGTTTCATGCGTGCAAGCAGGTTAGATGATCCGTCTGCTACGTTGTATAGAACCAGAACCAACGGCGTCTGGACCGACTGGAAATTTGCATACGCATCTTATTTTGTAGGAGCATAAAATGAGTAAGAAAAAAATTAGCAAAGATTCAACATTTGAAGAAAAAGTAGCGTTCTTAAGAGAACATTTATTAGACGAGAACACAGATAACAGTTTAGCAATTAGAAACATCCTATGCTTGATTAACTCTCAAACACTTACGGATGACTTATTTGAAAATAACGATATTTTGTTCAAAGATATTGAAGAGTTCTCAGATATTAAAACCGAACTTCACGAAGATATCAGAGGTGTGAAAAGAAACATCTCAATTGCTTATCTATCTATTATTACAAGCTGCCGCGCAATCACTGCAGCGACTGAGGAAAACATTAAGAACGTTCCTAATCTTTACAAAGTGGCAATTGGAAATTTAGGGTTCTTTACTCTCAACAGCTTCTTAAATAAACATTTGTCTGATATTACAAAAGACGATTTATATGTAGTACAGGACGCAGTACAGCTGTGTGGCGTGTTGCTTGCACCATTGGCAGCGTTAAACAATGTTGTAGGTGAAGTATTTAAGGAGAAATAATGGCTGTAATTGGAAACAACATACGTTTTTCTGACCTTGTAAATTCAATCACTAGTGGACTTACCTATCTGGCCGGTAATGTTGGTACCACGTATAATCCAAGTGTTCCCTCAGCATTACGTCTTGGTTTTACGTACTCCTATACAATCACAGTTGACCCGAATGATGCGTACGGATCAACGCCAACACTGACTTGGTATAATCGGTCAGATATTGGGGTCGTAGCAAGTAGCACATTAGCAAATAACTTACAAGACTTTTTGTCAGAACAAGGTCTTACTGAGCAAGCAATTGGAACAGCTACGATTGGGCCAGATACGGTTATTAAAGTACTAACAGCTGTATATTGTTTTATATCTGCACGGTTTGCAGTTATATCTTCACCGTTGAGCACACAAACAGCTGTATTTTACATCCCATCGTTGTCCCCAACGATTGATACAACACCAATCGTTGACATCAGTCCGCTCCCTGTAACTACAGAAAATGTAGCTACTATTGTAAATTCAGTTATTGGCATGGCCTGCAGAAACTTACGTGGGTTAAATGCGATTGCAGGATATAGTCAATCAGATTCGTAATAGGTGATTTATGGTTACAAAAGAAGAACTTTTATCTTATGGCTTATCAAAAATTTTAAGTGTTTGTGGGAACATTGATGCGTACAAAGATTTCGTTCCGAACTCACTTAAAGAAGGGTTTAGTATAGATATACCGATTACACGTCCTCCTAGACCAGAACCAGGATCTCGTAATCCTCAGTATCAGTACTTTAACCACGATGCACCTTGTCATCTTTATTATTCTATTCCAGCTGGACGTCGCCCCGTAAACATTGTATCTACTGCAACAGTAACAACACAGTATAACGATTTCATGTCTACAAGCGGTTTAGTTCCTTCATTAGCTACTGTAACAGGACAGCAGTTAATCGCTTTCAGTACGGCTCTTGCCAACTTTGCAAATATACACTTAAAACTAATATCTCCGTATAACGATGCAAATACAAGGGTTTTGTTTTACGATGACTCGGTTGATGCAACTCCGTATATTGTTACAGATGTAGGAGTGGACGCTGTAACTCCGTCTGAGACAAATTCGTTGTCAAACTTTTTGTCCAGTCCGTTTTCCACAACATCTACAAAGAGTGGAAACCCGTATGTAATAACGTACGCATCGTCGTCATCGTCATCGTCTTCTTCGTCTTCGTCCTCATCAAGCTCTTCATCTAGTTCTTGCTCGATGTTTATTGCTTATATGAGGATTTAGACATGTTTATAAAACAGTACGAACTTTGGCAGTCCTGTAATAATAACTGCGTCTTTTGTTTTAATAAAGAGGCTGCAGGTAAATTACATCCGGCTCAGCAAATTGCTACACTCAAAGAGGTATTAGTAGACCTTGACCGTGTAGTAAAAGAGCATGCTGGAAACCTATCCGTTGAGTTGATTGGTGGTGAGTTTTTCCAAGGTCAACTTTCCGATTCAAGAGTTCGTGATCTATTCTTTCAGGTAATACACAAACTACGTAAATTAGGGGACGATGGTTCTCTTCAACAGGTATGTCTATTTGTTACCCTTACCATTGGTGGCCAACTAGACTTATACAACGCATTGGAAATTCTTACCGGAAATCAAGATTCAAAAATGTCCGTATGGGTATCAACATCTTACGATACGAAAGGAAGATTCACCAATGAAAAATTAGACAATTGGAAAAGTCACATGAAACGTCTATCTACCATGCCCCGTGTGTACAGGAACACAACGTTCATATTTACACAAGACTTTGCAGAGAAAGTTGTAAGTGGTGAGCTTGACTTAGGTGCGTTTAGTAATGAGTATAAGACAACATTGTTTTTTAAGCACCCAATGCCAAATTTAATTAACCAGGCCAGGCCAGAACCTGGTCTTGACGTTTTATCTTTATATAAGAAAGCCAAAAAGGAGTGCTTAGAAGAAACTCCGTGGTTTTTACCTAAACGTAGTACAGCCATGAAAGCCATGTCTATAATACACGGGCTTGGCTATTTAGATAGATTTATGAACCTTCAATATCGTGCAGATGACCTTGCACGACAGTTTAATGAAGAAACTGGGTGGGATAAGACCATACGTAATAAAGAAAAAGGAATTGAAAGCCTAGATGAAGAAAAAAACGTCTGTGGACATTTAGTTCCGTATATGTGTTACTCAGACTCAGATAAGTGTATTATGTGCGACAAGGAAATCTTGTTGGACGATTGATAGGAGGACGTATGGATGAATTTGATAGGCCCTTTGCAGAGGCGTGTAAATACTTACACGACGATGTACCTTTTATTATTTATAAACCTGACTTCTGTTCATACGACTTAACTGTACCGTATCTTGCCTACAAACTCAACTACAACCTAGTTAAAGTAGGGCTACATGACATTGGACCATGTATCACAGCAAACGAAGCGTGGTATATTGTATCACAAGTTTTATTTAACGATGATAGACCTACAATTTTATGGATAGAAGACATCAGCGTGGTGGACGATAAGCTGTCATTTATTAACAAGGTATGGCAATTTCGTACTCCTACACGACACATTGTATTTACAGGGATACAACATCACTGTAAGTCGTTACCTCCTACTTTTAGGTCAATTACCTGGGACACACAATACAAGGAAGTACTTTATTTTGACATGGTCTACGTAACGGCTGGTACATGTCAGACAATACTGCATGCGCCACAAACTCTACATTTCCGCGTCTATAACAACATTCGTAAAGCACTTACAAAACACTACAAAAACATTCCGTACTGTGTACTTGAAAATGTAGACAGTAGAAAAGCGTCTTTAGACAGTCTTGTAGGTATATCTTTGTTGGCAATATCAGCAGGAAACCCTGTTGGTATAAGCACAAAACTTCCGTATAACCAACACAATGAGTTCGTGGACGTTCTAACAGAAGGGTGGACAACTCCCGTTTCAAGTTGTATAATTAACGTATGAGTAAGAAGATATTTGAGTTCTTAGTTTGGGATAACTGTAATAACCATTGCCGGTTCTGTTTTCTAAAAGACCACAATCCGTGCAAGAGTATCCTTGATAACAACGAAAAAGCAGAGTCACTTCATCAAGTACTAAACTACCTAAAGAGCCCTTCTTTTGAAGAAGGAAGCCACGTTTTATTGTGTGGCGGTGAACTCTTTGATACTGTTTTTGATAGTGGTACAGCAGTTGCATTTCATGAGTTAATAACACACATATTGGGTTGTATTGTTCAGGGCACTATCGAGTCGTTATATATTAACACAAATCTGATTTACGATCCAAGTATCATGTTGAACAGATTTTTATCGTACTTTGACAATGCCGGACTTCTAAACAAATTACACTTTACAACATCGTTTGACTTGATTGGACGATACAAAACGCCTGAAGATAAACAACAATTTATTCGAAACGTACGCCACCTGCACAGCAGATATCCTGAGTTGGAAATTATTGCTAACATGGTTATGACAAAGCAAGTTTGTAGACTTATCTGTGACGGTGACGTCAGTATACGCAACTTGCAAGATGACCTGGACGTTTCCATAAATCTAATTCCGTATATTATACTACACGACAATATGGCCCCCACAAAAGAGTTGGTACTAGATACTCTCAAAGCAGTGAACGCCGAATTGCCATGGTATATCAAAACGCATACGGACCGCTTTATCCTAGATACACCACGCGTTCTGCTTAAGTACCATAATAAGAAACTTGAAGAGATGACCACTCCAAACAGTCCATGCGGGCATAGCGTTAATTTCAAACGGTATACTAAGGAAGGAAGTTGTTTCATTTGCGATTTACAGAAACTAGCAGAGGAGTACAAATGAACGTAAAGACATTGCAGATTGAACTTTGGGAAAACTGTGATAATAACTGTGCCTTTTGCTACCTTCGTGATAAACGTCATTTTTCCAGTATAGAAGAACGGTTAGAAGCCATTAAGTCCGTATACGTTATACTAGATAGACGTCTTAGTGCCGGATTTGACGCCGTTGGTCTTATTGGCGGGGAATTTTTTGAAGGGCAGTTAGGTACTCCTGAACTACTAACCGCATTTAGTACTCTTATAAATACCTTAAGTACTATGTGTAAGCAAGGAACACTTAAACAGGTGTGGGTAACTGCTTCTTTGGTAGGTAATTTAGATTGCTTTAACAAGTGTTTTGAAGGTGTAGATAACAAAAACAAGTTTATTATCTGTACATCATACGATACGGTAGGACGATTTCGTGGTGATATGCAGAGTAACTGGTTTAATAACATTAAGGCATTAAATCTCAACGGATATAACGTTCATACACAGGTTATAGCCACAGACGCATTTATACACGAAGCACTTGAAACAAATATCATGGAACGTATCAATGAGCACTCTATGCTTGATTTCAAATCACCTACGGTGTGTCGTGCTGAGTATTTAGATGTGTGTACAGGCGCAAGTCCAAAGACATACCGTGAACTTCTACTTAGTCAAAAGGACGCTTTTGGACCAGATTTTTTCGTAAAACACAGGAAGGATTTTTTACGTTTTCTCTGTAAAGTCAAAGACATGTTTGGCGATAAGAAATTATACGCTTACGCAAGTAACAAAGTACGGTCTGCCGAGACGCATCTGCTAACAAAGAACATAACCATAACCGACAGGTGGGAACACGGAATAGAAAACGCACCATGTGGGCATCCGTGGGATAGTTATTGTTACCTTGATTCAGACAAATGTTCCAGATGCGATGCACTATCGCTAGTGGAGGACTAATGGATACTTTTTTACAATTTGAGTTGTGGAAGGATTGCAACAATAAGTGTGCCTTCTGCTTTAATGATAATTCAGTCACCAGTGCTGCTAAAAAGATAGACAGGATTGCATTTGTACGTAAAAAACTGGAAAAGCACTTACCAAAAGGTGTTGACACCATTGGGTTTATAGGTGGCGAGTTTTTTGATGGACAATTGGAAACAGAAGCCTTGTTTGCATCCTTTATAGATTTACTTAACGTGGCATTGGAAGACGTTTCTATTAAAAAAGTACTTATTACTTCGTCGCTGATTTTTCGTAACGGTAACCAGCATCTTAAATCTGTTTTACTGCGTCTTAGTAATAGGCAAAAGTTAATGCTTTGCACCTCGTGGGATACCAAGTACAGGTTTCACGTAGATGGCTCAAAACAGGTGTGGGAAGAAAATATACGATTTATACACGACTTGTTCCCTGAAATACGTATCCATGTGGAAATCTGTCCAACTCAGTGGCACATAGAAGACGTACTCGCCGATAAATTCAATATAGCCGACTTTGAACGTAAGTACAATGTTCGTGTTGACTACACGGACTTAAACTCAGGGTTTAATTACCGGGATAAATACGATTTTCAAGAACACGTTCCCGGTTTTTTCCCTAAGCGTAGTACCTTCTTAAAGTTCTTACACAAAGTTTACACAGAAGGACAGGCCAAGGAAGACCAATTTCTTAATTATGGAAATATGTCAACGCTACTTTGGATGGAAGTTAACGGAAAATATAGGTTATTTAAGGGGTATCGTGGACCAGTAAAAGGTACCGATGTTGACGACAAGTATCCACTCCCGCCTATGCACGAAAGCAAGTCTGATTATATTGACTCGCATGTCAGAATGCGGTCAGACGTGCTTGCAGTTTGGAGGGACTTATATGAGTAACATGGTACAATACGGGATGTGGGGTAACTGTTCCAATCACTGTGATTTTTGCCTTAAAAAGGACAAACGGGAGCTCACACCGGAGCAGCTCATCAGAGAAATAGCAGAAACCCGTAAAAATATATCAATTATTGACTGGGAAGGCAAGTTTCACGATGGTATTTCCCTGCTTGGAGGGGAGCTTTTCCACATAAAAGACCCTAAAGTACAGGACGCTTTTATGGAGTTAATTGACGATATTATTGAAAAAATACTCAAAAAGGTACCCACAGCCGTTTTTTCGTGTGTAACCAACGGCATATACCACCCAGCCTTCTTATACCGCGTTATGGACCGTTTCCGTGACACTGTTGGCATGCGTAGAGTTGACATAGCGTTCTCTTATGACCTTCAATACCGTTTTCACAGTGTAGAGGCCAGAAATCTGGTTGTACAGAACATCTTGGACTTTATGAAACGATACGATCATACCCTAGTAGTACAAATGATCTTAACCCAGCACGTTATTAACCTTTGTAAGGCAGGTACATGGTCTCCAAACTACTTTGAAACAGAGGAGATACCTGGTACGATCCTATCTTTTTTGTATCCACACCCTATTTTTGATGGTTGTGACAAGCCAACTAAGAAACTACCAGACTTCCAGTTTAAGCGAAAAGACTTATTTTGGTTTATCAGATGGCTAAAAGATCACAATGAACGGTGCTATTACAGTTTTTTATCATCTACACAACACTCTGGCATTTATAAGTACACCGGTCGTTTCGATAAAGACCTGGATGGATTTGTCGAACAGCCAAAACTAACAGATGGAAAGGAAGAAATAGCACCTTGTGGGCACTCCAAATTGTATCGTTGTTATAGCGATTGTGATAAGTGTTTACAGTGTGACTTGGAAAGCCTCGAAGTGCTAGAATAATTGAACATATAGGTTGATAGTAGAGAGGTTGGAGGGGGATACTATCACCAGTTTAGTTCGTAAAGGTTTATGCATTGCTTTCTTGGTATTTTTGCCTGTAGGAAGCTACGCTCAGAATGCCGTTGGCGTTTTTAGAGCAATTAGAGGGATCAGATCTACAACGAGAATAACCCGTGTAGCAGAAGTTCGTATTAACAATTTTTGGGTAGCAAGAGACGCCCTAGCCTCACACAGAAATTACACCAATTTTGACTTTACAAACACAAGTTCCCGGATTCAACTACAAGTAGAGCAGCGAATCCTAGCAGAACAACTAAAATCCCCTACCACATTTTACGGCCCCTACAATTATATGAGGGCCGTTTCTTCAGTATCAAGGGACCAAAAGCTAGTAAACCCAAGATACGCATCAGCATGGAAGCATTTGAGACAAACTGAAGGTTACAACGGTGCACATCACCTTGTTATGACATCAGTAATTGAACGAATCCATGCAGATTTGAAGGCTTCCGGTCATAAGGTAAGCCTGTCAGACCTAAAAAATAATGCACCGTGTATATTCCATCCATTTCACGGACGACCGGAATATCAGCATATTTTTCATAACTTAGAAGAGCAATATACCATATATTCAGAGCACGGAATGCGTGCCCTTATCGTACACCAGCTGGAACTCATCAACGACATCAATATACAGATTGGGCTGGAACCGATGCCAGATTGGTATATCGACGGAATCCTTAAGGAAACCAAGCTCTGGTGCGACCATTTTGGCCTAGTTTACGATAACTGGGTTCCGATGGAAGGCATAAAATAACACTTAATTGAACACATAGGTTGAATATAGAGGGGGTATTCCCTCTATTTCAACGTCCCACCAGGTGGTTCATGAACGATTTATCCAAAGTAAGCATTAAGCGTATTGAAGGGCTCGATTTAGAGCTTGCAGATTTATACGATAAAATAGAAGAAGCTTCAAAAACTGGTACAGCACACAATGTTGGTCAGGTTTTCTGGTCGCAGTCCAACTCAAAAGATGAAAATCCAGGTGCATTACCATTATTTACCGGTGAAAACGTTGCTGTAGCTGATTACGACGCTTTGCACCGTTTTTTGTTGCGTAACAGTTCCTTGGTAAAATCTAAGGCAGATTATGATGCACTTATTGCTGACACAAGTGTGGACTGTCCTTATTATGCAATTGACAATGGCCGTATTTATTTACCTCTTTTACGTAATTACTTAAATGTTGTCTACGTGGAACAACCACGCCTTGTTCGCACACCATATTATGCGTGGTGTATTTTTGATGAAAATGATGAAGTAACAGAGACGGTTTACACCGGTGTAGAAGAACCAGCAGTTGGTGATGATGTTTATACTGATATTACTATGTCAGCTAACGGAGAGATAACTGCAGTAGGTGAAAATCAAATAACAGCTTACATTTCTATACGTGAAGGTGAATTTGGATACACAAAAACATACACAAGATATGGGCAAGGTGATACTGTAAGAGAATATTCTGTTGGTGAAGAAGCTTTACATGTAAATCCAACACCACTCTATCCATGGGTAAGCTACGTAACAACCTTATATGATATTGTAACCCCAACAGAGTACGCAAAGGCAGATTTAACAAACGTTGAAAGCATCCCAGCAGATTCGCCTGTACAGGCAAAACTAACGGCTGGGTCAAACGTTACAATTACAAATAATACAATCAGTGCTACGGATACCACATACACGGCAGGGACCGGAATTTCAATTTCAAACGGTGTAATTGACTGTACTGTAAATCCAACACCATTATGGGGTAACATTACAGGAACACTAACGGATCAAACAGATTTAACGGCTTACATAAGCCAACAAATAGGAGCATCAGGTATGCTAGGACGCATAAATTATAATGCCGCTGTTTCAAACGGATTAACATACACTATATCCTCTTCTGATGGACACAATTATGTTGGAAATAGTAGTACCTATACAGTACCAGCTGACGGATATATCAACGTAGTAGCTTATTTAAGTATAACTGCAATACAGCTAAGTACTACAGTGCTGAGCGGTACTCATGCAAATTTATCAAACAGAAGATTTTTAATAAACAATGCAGTGGTAGCAACTGACCTATCAAATGACTCCCTTGTACCAGTATCTGCTGGAGATATTATAGAATGTCGATTTGATTTTACTTTAGAAGCTGGTACTGGTGGATCCCCTAATGGGTCTACTGTAGTAACATTTATGTTCTATCCGCAAAAGTAGTGAGGTGTATAAATGAGCGACATTAAAAAGATTATACACAAATCAACAGAATTTACACTTGAAGACGGAACAGCCCGTTCATCAGCATCAACTGCAGCTAGGACAGCAACGTGGGGAAGTTTGTCAGGAACAATCAGTGACCAAGCTGACCTTACAACCTATATAAACAGCTTAATTGCACAAGGAGTTTCAGGCATGTTAGGAAGAATGAATTTTAATGGTGGAGTTACATTTACATTAGGTGGTGGTAGTGGCTTTAATACAAGCGGCTCTTCTTCTTATACCTGTCCAAGCGATGGTTATATTATCTGCTATGGTGATTCAACAGATGATGCAATTTCGCTTGGTGGTCAAACTCTTCCTTGTTATACAAATGGCTATGGGGTACCTCTTGTGTTGCCTGTATCTGCAGGAGATGTTGTTTCTTATGGAGGAGCCGGCGCAAATACATACTATGTCAGGTGTGTGTTTTTTCCACAAAAGTAAGGATATACAGTTATGATTAAATACGCAAAAATCGAAAACGAAGAAACAAAGCAATGTTCCGTAGGATTAGGTACAGATACCGAATTCTACGAGTCCATTGGTATGACCGAAATGGACGTTGAGCAAGCATATAATGGTGCATGGTATTTAGCAGGTCATTGTCCTGAACCTCCAGAGCCATCTGTTGAAGACCAGGTAAAAGAGATGGAAGACCTGTATCATATGTACCGTTGGCAACGTGAGGGTATTTTAGCCGAAAATTCACCTTATTCAGACTACGCTAAACAAATTGCATTGCAAATTGAAGAGCTAGCTGAACAACTACGCGAAGACTAATCAGGTACTCTAAATGATCCAGTATTTCGGAATTCCGTGCTACGCAAGTCCAACAGTGTTAAAAGAAAACATCGTGTATCACACCGATGTTGATGTTATTTTATACTGTTCTGTACTTGAAACATACGTTACCTTCCACGTTTATCATGATGATGACTTTGATAAATACTTCAGCATGGGTAAAGGATACTGGCCTGAATCATATGAAGGCGTTTACTGGAACAAACTTCCTTACATTCCTATTTTAATCAAAGCAGGTGCAAATTACAGCTTTACAGGTACCACAACTTTACGTGTTATTTATTTTCCACTGGTGATGGATTACGGAACAATTGAACAAATTCCTTCCATTGCTGGTATTAACCCAAGCTCTTCCTCCGGTTCAAGCGGTGATGCAACCCCAGGTACAGGAGATACTCCTCTTGTAACTCCTGGTACCGTTGTTTTTGAATCAAGTATTCCAGGTGAATATAACATCGTAATACCTATGGATGGAAACTACCGTATCACTGCAGTTGGAGGTGGCGGTGGAGGTGCAGCTTATATGTATTGCTATAGCAATTATATAAGCTACTGGTATGCTCAAGCAGCTGGCGGTGGAGCAGGTGCTTATTTTGACGGTATTTATACCTTAACTACTGGTGCTATCGGACTAACAGTTGGTAGTGCTGGTGGCAGTGCCACTGCTCAATGGGTTAACAAAAACTCGAAAGATACTTCCGGTAGAGCCACTGGTGGAAATGGTGGTAATACAACCGTAGGCGGCTTTTTAGTAGCACATGGTGGCGTTGGTGGTATTACAGCATATAAGACAGCAACAGGTGGAAGTGCTGGTAACTTAGAATATACATCAGAAAATTTAGTTGAAACATACATTGCTACTGCTACAAATGACTCGAAATTAAACGGTAAATCACAAGTTGTATCCGGGTCATCTGTAAACCAATCGAGCTCAGGTAATTCATATAATTCTCAAGATTATACGGTTACACTTACAGTAGCTGGTGCTGGTGGTTCTAATGGATCTCCGAATCTTGCGGGTGCAGGCGGTGGCGCATCAGGTACAGCTTGTTTTGTACAAAATGGACGTCAGTACGACCCTGCTGCTACGACGAATGCTACTGGTGGAAACCCCGGTTACATTAAAATCGTAAAAATCTAACAATTTGAACATTTAGGTTGTATATAGAGAGGCATTGTGTCATATAGGTTAAACGATTGGTGGTTAACAAACCCCGACTACGTAACGCCTAAGAAAGGTGATGAAGTTGGCGTTGAAATAGTAGAAATAGAAGGTGAAGAACAGAAAGTCGAAAGGAAATATGTTACTTTCGACGTTCCTGACTTGTCTGTCGAACCGTTTACTTATATTTATCGTGGTGCAAGCAGTGCAGATAAAGGTAATTCCGTGGAGGTCGTAGCGGACTTATCAGAAGTAGACTCTACAGAAAACTATTTAGCCGTATATATTGACGATGGGACATATCGTCAAGGCATCAAAATATATAAAGGTAAGGTAGTTCTGCTTGATGGCTCTGACCAAAAGACCGTTGAGAATGCAGCAGCGACAGCACACAGGTATACCCTGTCCATGCTTGACGGTAAGTTTGTGTGTTACTTCGATAAAAAGAAGATTTTCACACCAGAAGAAGTGCCGGCATCCTCAGGAGAGTCACGACTTGTTGTAGGCTTTCCGGAGAGTCAATCTGGGTCATTCAAAGCTAAATTCGAATACATCAAATATGCAGAAGGCGTATACACATACGTCAACTTGGAGGATGTAGATTTTGAATTTCAGCTTGACTCAGCACCTACATTTGACACAGTAAACCTAAAAACTTATAACAGGGCTTCATTCATTAAAACTCCTCCTAATTACGACGATGAAACTGCTGAAGAGCGTGAAATCCGTGAAAAGAATGAGGAAATGTATGAAGACCTGCCAAATGCGTGGGATCCAGTGGAACATGTCTGTGGCTCATACGTTAATGGTGAATATGACCATAAAGGTATAGTAAACAGCATTTCCATTGCCCTTCCGCAAAAGCCAGATATGGCTTTACCCGCTTTTTATTATCGTGTAAAGATTGCCGGTGAAGGATACAATTCACCTTACTCTCAAACTTATTTTTCTAGTTTAACCACACCGGAAATTTTTCCACACACCGCAGATGTATATTATGAACAAGCTGGTCAATTTCCAGTTCCGTTGGAAGGATACATCTTTGTTTATGACGTAACAGACGGCGTTGCTGGTATTGAGCGCATCTCTTATACACAAGATGACGCTGGAATGCACCGTTTGTATTCAACTGCTGAAGGAGCAGTTATTGTTTTACCACCTATTCCAGTTTCTGACAACTGGAAGATTAGTCTGTGTAACGTAGGTGACTATACAATTAACGTACAATCTGCATTAGGAGACCAATTACTGCATGTCGAACCTAAACAAGTTGTGTCTTACGAGTTTGATACAGCAGATTATAAGTGGTATTCTTTTATTGAGCACGACATTGCGTTCTTTAACTTAAGACCTGACATTTCCAGTGCTATTTTCAAATCTGTATACACCTCACACATTCCGTCTTATGACTATGTATATACTAAAGATTATAACTCTGGTAATATCGCAACCATCGTTAGGGCTGAAGCCTCAGAGGTAGCAAAGTTATTTACACAACAACAGAACCAAAGCGATATGCTCAGTATTTATAAAGCAGACAATGATGATTTTACTGAGCGGTGGAAAAACATTTTTAATTTAAGTGAAAGCCTATTCAAGAACAAAGCAGAGATGCGTGATACATTTCAAGTTCTTGTAGGTAACTCGCTTGAGCAGATGCGTGCAGCAAGCATAGAACGTGTGTTGATGGCTGTAACCGGTGCTAAACCAGATATTATTGAACTTAAAGATGTAATCTTCAATATCATTTGGTCTGCACATGACTTAAAGGAACAACCGCACAGCAGGAAGTTTTCACTGTGCGATAAGGATTACCCAAGTTATTACGTTAATCCATTTATTGTATATGACAAGCAAGACCAACACCACACGTGGCAAGTGAAAGTGTACGACCCGTACAACTTACAATATAGTCAGGACCTTATTAAGCAGATTATTCAGCTTTATAAACCTGGCTGGACACACGTTATTGTAGATTTCTATAACGCAGAAGGAGAGAAGATACAGAAGAAGTATGTGTACTGGTATGACAACTATCTGAAATCTTCGTACAACAAATAATTATGGCAGAAACAGATTTGATTGAGTTAAAAAACTCCAACGCACTTTATAAATACCCGGTTGATGCAGACCAACTCATGCACAACTTTAAGGTACTGGCCGCACAAACCGGTGGCGAGTCCATTAAAAATGTTGTTGAATCATCTGGTCAAACTTACAGTACGTTAATTGAAAATCAGCTTGCCATGGCAATTGCTCAGTACGTAATGTCCGGTACAATTTTTAACGAAGTTGGTGATTCTGATGCCTACGTATTATATGGCAGAGATGGAATGGAGATACCGTACCGTTATACAGAAGGTATGGTTGTTACATTCAAAACCACTCACACCAACATGGGTGCAGCTACCATTCAACTCGGTAGTTTAGCTCCTCATTATATTCATGTTGGTGGAAACGACATTGCAGCAGGGTACATGCCTACTGATAAATTCGTTAGCTTCGTATACACAAAAGAGCAGTCTGCAGAAGGTGATATTACATATGCTTGGTACCCAGTAGAATCACAAGCATCTGGTGGCTCTGGTAGCGAGTCAGACACACCGAGCCCAGATTCTGGTTCATCTTCAAATTATCCACTGGTAGCAATTCGTAAATTATTAACATCTGCTGGACTGGCATATTCTCAATCAGATGACACACTTTTATCACAAGCTATTTCTCATTATGCACACGGCATTCACTATACAAGCACATATGCCAATGGTATTTATGTCTTAACAACACCAGAATCACACTTAGGACCACGGCATTATTTTCCAGGCTTGGTAGTAATGTTTACAATTCCTACTACAAACGATACAGACTATACTTTACTTAAACTTGGTACATTACAGTCTGTACCTTTCTTAGACGAAAACGGTTTTGAACTTGTTAATAGTTCACTTTATGCAGGTCAACTTGTAGTTGCTGTTTATCAAAGCGGCGCATTTAGACTTATGTCTTCTTATATGCCGTCAATTAAACTTGGAAACGGTAATATCATTACTGGTATTACAGATGACCAGACTTTAGAAGGTGATTCCTCAACTGTTGCTGCATCAGAACATGCAGTAAGAGGTTATGTTGAATCAAAACTAAAGGGAAGTCTTGCTAACACAATTGTTTCCGGGTACACAGATGAGTCAAACAACCCCATTGCCGTTCGTTTAGTAGGGTCACATCATCTCGAAGTTGTTGCCGGTGATGCAGCTTTTATTTCTGAAACACCAAACGACCCTTCACAAATTATTACTTCAAGCAGTGACGAGGAATACGTACTTAAAAACCCGTGCTTGGTTGACCTAAATGATTACAGCTACTGGGAAACAGAAAAGACAGGTTTTGCAATTGATGATTTGTCTCGTACCGTAGCTGGTGAGTATGGTGGTAAGTACATTGTAAATAAGTATGATTCAGACGGTGTGGAAGTATATAGAAATAATCCTCCCAAACCGGAGTGGTTTGGTCTAACGTCTTTTACAAAGCGTCCAACTGCCGTAAAGATTAAATTTACAGATGACGACCATACGCCAAACAGTGTATATGTTCAGGTAAACTTCGGTAATACAGTTTCAGGTACTTGGTATGATGTTGTAAATGCTGTTTATAATGAGCACCAAGAAGAGGGTGACGCAGCATACGAAACTGACATGGAATATGGTAAACTTTACGCATTGGAAAAAGATGCAGACGGATACTACAGACTAGAACTTCCATCATATTATGATGTAGGTGACTTATCTGGTGCTTCCGCGTCAATGAATGACCCATTACCGTTTCCTGACCAACCGACAAATCCGTTTGCAATGCGTGTTGTAATTAGAGATAGCTCAAATTTACAGCAAGTTCCTACAGATGTGTTGAACCAAGATGGGTATGACCCTGATACAGATACTACATCTCCACAAACTTCAGTACAAGTTATTGATGTACAATTTGGTCGCATTGAAAATGCACCTCTTTTCTCATTCACATATCCAAACACAAACGTAGGTGAGCTCAAAGTACCTAAATACTTTACACAATATGTGTATGAGCAAGGAGATCTTACAGCAGATCCTCCTGAATATCCTACATCAGAGTTGGACACACTTGACGAAGGTGAAAACACATTATATATCCAACAAGGTGAACAATACCTTAAATTGACACACTCATCGAATATCTTTAAGCAATCGGAAACTCCTGCTGCGACAGCAGCACGGGAAGGCGGAGTGTGGTTTGAAACAACATCAAGCTATCCTAACACTTATGTATGTCAGTCAGTAGGTGACCATGAAGAACCCGACCCAGAAGATCCATCACAGACAATCGTTGTTAAGGACTACGGATGGATAAAAGCTGATGTCATGTTAATTGCTAAAGTAACAGTTTATAAATCAAGTCTTACAGATACTGGGTCTTTCACTTCTGTAACACCGATGGCGTACGGAACAAGCATTACAAAAACATACAGTGCTACCAAAAACATGGATGAAACAATCGTTCATAATTTCGGTCAAGCTGTAGCTGTTTCATTCACATTGGAATGTGTTGATGATGACCTCGGATATGTTGCAGGTGAGCGTGTAGAAGTATTACCTTTCTACTATCACAGATACTACGTTACACCAGTTGATGTAGAAAAAACTGTTTACGGTCCGGCATCAACCCCGACCGATCCGGATGAGGAACCCGTGGCACCTGCAATCGGTACAGTAACCGTTAAAGAATATACACCGACCGACCGTGTAGTTGCTATGTTTGCGTCATCAACTGAGCAAGAGACACGTATTAAATTAGTCAATTTTGAATTGCTGCAAAAAGGTACAAACGATACAGCACAAATTACAGATAATAAATGGAAGCTAACTGTTCTAATTAAGAAGGGATAACATGGAACGTACATATTTTTTCTCAGGCCAAAACATTGAGGCAGAAGACTTAAACAACATCTCAGACACTTTGTGTGCTCAGATGCAGAACAGAGTTATTGATTTCTTCACAAAAGGTGTGGTAGGAAATGACTCTAACTACGTCGTTATTGACGCAGATAACACGGTTCGTATAAATCCGTTTATTGCTTACGGCAACGATGGAAACAGAATCGATGTATATCAACCTATCAAACGTTTGGCCTTAGATCTCTCGCATTATCCCGACGAGAAACGCTTAACACAGCAAGGAACATTAGCAGATGACGAATTTGGTTGGGAAGCAAATGTCGTATATGATATTTACGTTGCATACATAGAAAAACCAGCTCGTCCGCGTGCTCATAACTTATCAGGGGAGTTTTATCCAACCCGTATCATAAGCGGTTTTGAATTTTATGCTTTGCGTCCCGGCATCGATGAAGTAGTAAACAATCAAGGATTAACACACTTGGTTCGTTTATGTCGTTTAACTTGGACTGGCGAAGAGTTGAAAATTAGAACAGAGGGTTTCTTAGAGCACTCAACCATTGACGCAAAGAAAATGTATGTAACAGATTCATTTGTTCGACCAGCAGATTATAACCCAACTGTTGAAGGTGCTCAAACCAACTTACAAGACCACATTTTCTGTATCGGTTCAGGTACTCCATCACCAACAAACCCTCATGGTCTTACGCCAAAGGATATTGGGTTCGAAGATAATTCAATGGAAGAGCATATTGAACAAATGCACTGCACTGGATTATATGTTCCGGACCGTCAATCCTATACATCTGGTTTCTTCATCGCTGTAAATAGCAACAACATAGATGAAACTCCAGACAACTTACTATTTTATAACTTAACTGCTAAAGAGAGATTGCACTACAAAGGAGTTTGGTTGGAAAACTTTGATTATCGCTCAGGAAGTGCATTACTAGAAGCAGTGTACATTCAATTTTCTTATGGTATTTGGCCGGATTATTCAATCATGCCGAGCGGTACCTATAAATTTACAATTGACCCACGTACAGGTAAATTAGTAGTTGGTTGTGACAATGCAAATGCTGTTGGTAAGATTTTACGTATTACAAAAACGTCATACGATGATGCTGAATCTTCTGGTTCATTAGTTGAAAACCTAACAGTAATCAGTATGGATGAACTAGCAGACCGTGAAGTATTTGACTTAGCAGAATTCTACTTTAGTGATATTAAAGAAACGTCATACGTTAAAACTGACTTCGCTACAACACTGCGTAAGTCAAACTTTATTACTAAAAAAGACCTTCGTGTTTTTGGTAGTACGCCAGTTTCTGAGTTGCAAACATATAAAGAAACTTTTGATGACATCCTGAACCTTCCTTACACTGTAAAAGTAAAGAAACTTGTAATGAGTGATACCAATGCAGTAATTACAGGTCAGGCTTTACTACCAAAAAGCTATATTCAAGGTTATACAATTTCCTATCAAACAGATACATCTGTTTTAATCACCCCAGGAATATGCCGTGATGATACAGGTGCCCGCGACATTGAACTAAGAGCAAATATTTCCAAGTACGTTAACATTCCTTGGGCTCCAGGTGGTGCTGCTAACACGGTTGGTGGCTTACAAAATATGGACGCAGGTATGACTCCAGAACTTCAACGCCCTGGTGGATACGGATTGCATGTATTTGTTATTATGACAGATGAAGGTGAAATTGATGTAGCATTTGATAGTGATATTCGTGGCGGACACTTGTATCATGAAACAGCAAAAACAAGCAACTACATTTACAAGCGTAGAATTGGTACCATTTATATATCACACCACTTGGATGATACATCAGCAACAACTCAAGAAACCATGCATCCGTTCTCATCCGTAGCAGATGGGCAAGGGTTGTGGATGTTTTACAGAACGAAACCTATCTTTGAGCAGAAAAATGTACAAACAAACGGTACAACAATTTACTACCAGAATAACACGTTTGCTTACACATGGGTCCCTAACGGATATACGTTCAAAGGAAAATTTGCATACGAAGTACCGTCAGGGTACATTGACTTACGAAGACCGGTCACACCGGAAAGCATTGCACGTGTAGGTGGGTATGGTGAACTTGACCTGTATGTAAATGACCGTTCCATTCAAACTGTAGACGCATTTGATTTTAATGAAAATAAACTGTACTGTGTTGGGTACTACGATAGCAGGAGCATCTTATGAAGAGTGTAAAGTTTTTCAGTGGGCAAACAACCCAAGCCGAAGATTTTAATAATGCACAAAAATACAAAGAGCAATCAATCTTGGACCGTTTCCAAGACTTACGTTCTTCTGGTATCGTAACCGATAAGTCAGCTGCTGTTATTGTCAGAACATACGGTGACGATAAGAAACGTTTACAGATTTTTGGATTCATTGCATACGACGAATTGAATGAACGTATCAATGTTCCACGACAAGCAGACGAAACAGAGCCTACTCTATTTAATTTAGGTATGGAAGCAGACGGAGATGATTCTGGACACATTGTCTCTTCTTCCGGTGGTACATTCTTACCTGGAACATGGACTTTATCAGTTCGTTATAGACCAATCGATAAGGGGCCAATTGAATATCATGCTATAACAGGAGAGCCTTATCCTGTAACTGAAGATGAATACTACGAATTTGTAGTTCGTAAAGGTGAAAACATTGTTCAGTCAGGTGACGTGGTTTTAGCAATTTTAACAGTAGATGGAGAAGGGGTAATTACAGTTGATAATTCACCCCGTCAAGAATCTACACTTCTCTCTAGTGCTATTGCTGTACAATCTGCAATATCTGTTCCGTCCGAAGAAGAAGGTGGTGAATCAAGCGGTTCATCTTCTTCATCGTACAGTGGTTTAATTACATTTGAAAAACACATTAACTCTGTTGGTACAGGGTCAGTATCTGAGAAAAACCCGCACGGTCTTTCTGCAGCAGACTTAGGTATAGATACGTTGGAACTTGCAAAACACCAAGCTATGTGTCACACAGACGGTATTCGTTCTGACAACATTGCGAGCACCAGTTCGGCACTCTATCCATCCTTTAGACGGGAAACTTCTTCAAATGAAGAGTTTGTTTACATCGCTGGTTTGAGTACAGGTCTTAATGAGCTTGTAGTAGTAAACGGTGGACTTGTTTCTGCAAGCGAAATTCCAACTTATACGTTTGCACTAGAAGAAAAAGCAAATGCACAAGGCATCGGATATTACTTATTTGCGTTTGACTCTTCAGCGAGTGTGCGTGCAATCTGTGTGTACGGTCCATTTGACTCAGAACAGAACGCAACATTTTTAGGATATATTAACAACAAACGTTATTTCCCTATTTGTTCATTGAAATGGGGTATAGTACAATACGATTACAACGATGACCAAGTGATGGATAAATCAAGTTATGATATTATCCCAGGAACATTCAAAGATAGACGTGTTTTCAATAACACTTCCATTGAAAATTTCCGTCCGGACCAAGTATTTGCCATCACACAGTTCGCACCTGTTTGCAACGACACAGCCTACCTGCACAATGCACGTATTATCAGCTCTAAGAACCAAACAGACTACGAAGTAGATGGTAAAAAGTTACTTATTTTAGTAGATGGCGGCGGTGATATTGAAGGCGGAACAACTGTTGAAATAACGTTTAGTTCAGGTGGTCGTCAATACATGCAAGTAGAAGCTATCGTTGACCGAATGAATGAATATTTCTCTCGTATAGATGAAGATGGACAAACATACGTTGTAGCTTATGCTCGTGTAACAGAAGATGGATACATATCAATATCCGCGCCCAAGGAAATTGAGCTTGTTGAAGCAACATCAAACGATGCTCGTGAAGCACTCGGGTTCTCAACCACATATAAGAACCTAAAGAATAAATCTAACATCTTAAAAGAGTTGATTTATACAGGTGAACGTAACGGTGTTGTTCTGTTTACATATGATGCAGCGGAAAATATTACACGTATAGACTACCTGCTAGGTGGTGGCGTACGTAGATATAATACATTTAAGTACAACGGTGACTTAGTAGTTGCCGTAAAGGAATTGGTGGAACCTCTATGATAGAGTTTTTATTCGCAAAGTTGATGCAGGTTAATAACAGATTAAAAAAGATCCGTGATGCCGCTTCAAACAATCTGTTTGGAGATGGTATGCTAGGGAATGTGTATATTGGAAAAACAGAACAACTCACTGAAGAAATTATGCACGATTACAAAACCGATTTCGTAAATGAAACAGGTGTTTGTACATTTCCTGTTATTGGTACAACCAACTTTAAGAATCTCTACATTGACACAGGAAGCAGACTTTTATTTCCAGGTGGTATTACAACAATTAAAGTACAAGAAACACTTACATTAAAAGGAATGATTTCTGTTGCAAACACAATTCCAGGTGCTTGTATGAAATCTGCAAACTGTCCATCCATTCGTTCAATTATTGAATTGTGGTCAGACCAAAATGTATTAACAGAAACCGAATTCTTCTTAACTGGTGGTACAGGACAAACAGAAATTTTCAAAGAAACACCGTCTGGTGGTTGCGTAGGCGTTTACTACTGTAACATTTATGATTTAGACGGATTAAATCTAGGAACTAATTTCAACAACTGTGTTGTTATCAATGGTGCCGACTCTGGTAACAGTGGCGGGTCATTGATGATTGCAGCAAACAAAATTATACTTGGCCCAACAGCTTATTTAACCGCAGCTGGTGGAGACGGTTCAAATACGTCAGCAGCAAAGAAAGGATTATTTCTAAATCATCGTCTGAAATCGATTGATTTTGAAAACTAAGCGAGGATATATGTTAGGATTATTACTAAACAGTTTACGTTCTTTATCAGATATTTCGATAGACTTATCAAACACTGCATCTATGCAGAAAAACGTGTTTGGTAACGGTACGGTTTCTTTGACTGGAAATAACGCAATCAACACAGACATTGATGCAGTAGAGCTTGCAAGACGTAGCGGTGGTACACTACAATTTAACAATATGGAAATCGGTGCAAACGGTATACTACGCCCACCACGTTATGGTAATGCTGTCCGTGGATCATATCACCCGCTTATTTTTACATGTTCAGGAACACTTACAGTTCGTGGAAAGATAACAAGTACAGAATGTGGTATATCCCAAGTACCAATTCACGGTGGTAGAGATGATGGTGGTTACTCAAATTACTATTCACAATTATACTCACCTGTACCAATGACACAATTAAATGTTGGGTCAGGAGACCGTGAATGGATTAAGAGACACTATGGATGGTCTGCAAGTCCATATGATTTTTATAAACTGTACCAATACGGTATGACACACACATTTATGGACCAAAACATTTTCTTAGTAGGTGCTGGTAGCGGTGGTGAAAAATGCAATCGTAGCTGGATTAGACACAAACTTACATACAAGCATTACCACACAGAAAACATATCCTGCAGCTTTAACTACGGTGGTGGTGGGTACAGAAATAGCTACAGTGGACACAAAGACCATGAATATTATGGAACTGCAGCAGGCGGATTCGTTGCACTTTATTTCGAAAACTTAATCATCAATGGTCATACATACGGTGAATCACCATCAATCGATTTATCTCGTATTTCTGCTAATGGACAAGGTGGAACATATGGTAGTCAAACAGAATCAAATCAATCCGGTACAGGTGGTGGTTGTATCATTATCGCTGCAAGAACAATCATTCTTGAAGGAAATGGAACAATCAACTCAAATGCACACCCAACAAGCACTGGCCGGTTGTGTTTCATGAACAACATACCTCAATTAGCTGATACTCAACCTGGTTTAATGTACACCCCGGAACAGGGTATACACTATGCAAACAATGGTATAAATACATATTACTGGTATCCTGGTTACGGACCGATGTGGCGTACATATACAGGTATTTGTCACCATCAATTAGGTGGTGCAGGACTGGCACTTGGTTTTAAGATGAAGGGATTATGATAAAACACATCAAAGACGAAGTTTTTGGTGTAATGGAATTCATTACATCTATATTCAAAGACCTGTGTTCTTTTCGTAACAAGCTCACGGTCTTTATGTGCGTACTCACCTTGATTTGTGTATACCTCTTTAGGCATGACACAATGGTAGTAATAACAGCTCTGGGGGTACTAGATTCGTACTTAATCTATTACCTACATAACAGAAAACTTAAAGACACAACCTCGCAAAAAAAGACCCCTAAAAAATAGGGGTCTTTGTTTAGTTCACTGTTGTTTAGTTCTCTTATCTGCTATTTCTTCGTTTTGGAGGAAGTTTTGGCAGATTTTTTTGCTGCTTTCTTCTTGGCAGAAGTAGGTTCAGTAGCAAAAAGCGTTTTAACAACGGATTCAGTATCTTTCATAAGCTGTGCTTTTACCTCTGCAGTGAGTTTAGGCTCTTTAGTAGAGGTTGTAAAGAACGTACATTCGTTGTTTTTTGGGTTCAGTGTGATGGTTACCCCATGCAGCTTATTTTGAGCACAAACGGCCGTCATTAGCTTGCAAATGGTGCTGAGGTCTCCTAGGTCCACTGTGTCCAATTTAGCTGTTCCTAGGGCCTTTTGGAGCCAATCAGGAACGATTATGGTTGCCATCATCTTGATTTGATGGGATTTTTCCTCTTTTTTAGCCTCTTCTTTGGGTTTTTGTCCAAAAAGAGTACGTTCCTCACCTGTCATTCTATCCATGATCACAGGTAAGTTGGCACGTGCTTCCTTAATAGCACGGTCGTATTCTTCGGTTCTGATATTTTTCTTTTCGCTCATAATCTCTCCAGGTCTGAATATAATACAGGTATTTCAATAGATCTGTTTTTCTTGTGTGTTACCAACGATATAAATGCGTACTCGCTTGTAACAAAAGCAACCCTGCTTGAAAACCCTTCCATTGGACCGCCGATTACCTTAACACTATCACCGGCAGTAAATCCGTTCATCTCTTTCAATTCTTTAGTAGATTCGTCAGCTGCATTTGCTGTTATTTTGCGTATTTCGTCTGATGTCAAAGTAGCAATTTCACCGTTAGGTTCAGTTAGGAAATACCCATCGATTCTCATCTGTTTCATTTTTTGTTCTAGGATGGAAAGTTGTGATTTGTCGGTGCAACAGATAAAAATGTAAAACGGGTAAACGGATTGGTTGTAAAACCGATTAGGTCTTTCTTTATTTCCTGTAACCTTTACAGGAACATATGCCCCACAACCTTTAGGCAGACAACTCTTCACGAGTCGTTTCATTGTTACTAGTGTGTTTTCATATCCGGTAAATAACACATACCAGTCTTTCATTCATCACCTTCCTTGTCGTCAGTATCTGTGCTTTGCGGATGTAGAAATGCGTGCAAGAAGATAAGTACTCCTAAGGCAAGTGCAATTATTCTGCACCAAAACTCTGTGGACTCACTCATCTTTATGCTTACCTCTCATCTCTTCATGATAACGTATACCATCTAAGATAGAATATATCATATATCCTATGATAATACAAGCACAAATTGTTACTGCTAAAACTGAAAATATCATTTTTTCCTCTTACAAAAACGAATGAAACGATCCAACTGTGACTCAGGTACATAAATTACGTCGCTGCAAAGTAACGCAGTGTACAGTGCCATTAACCCATTTCTAATTGTGTTCGTTTCAACTCTGTTCTCTAATTCCTTAATCGCTTTCTTTACTTCATTTTGGTCTACTTCCATACGAAATGTTACTTCGTTAAATTCCTGCATTTTCTTCATATTCCTTAAAAAATACTGGTATCTTCAGAGAGTGTGCCAGTTCTCTGCAATACTCTTGACATGAATAAAGCTCAAACGGACCCTTCCGTATGTCTTTATCGCTACATATGATGTAAATTAGATCCGCATCTATGACCTTGTGAGCACAAAATTTCATCCATTTGATTTGGTCATTTGGATCGACTGGGTCCTGATAATCGGCCCCCGTAAAAATACTGCTAAAATTTAAGCTCCGTAAGTGCATTACGGCATCGTGATATTCACCCCTACCTACTTCGTCAAAGATGCCCTTACCTATGATGAAAACACGATCATTTTTGTGGTGTAGAAATTGTTTACTGACCATGTTGCTCCCTCTTCCTAAACTATACAACAATTAGGCCGGATTGTCAAACAAAAATTCGTTTTGTTTTTTCCATTCGGCGAAGTCGCAATCATACGGTAGTTTGACATGCTCACCATAATTGCGTCCTACTTCCATTTCTGTGTACATCAAACAGCCATGGAGACCATTAAATTCATCATCGTTGAAGCGTCTGCAGGTGCATTGTTTGTAGTAGTCACGAAGCCACTCAAGTTTGTCGTACGGGCAGTACATAACAATGGAGTCATGAACTGTAAACACCGGTAGAACACCATTTTCAATTAACGTTGGGTACATTTGTACCATTTCGTAAATCTGAATATCAGACGCAGTTGACTGAATCGGGAAGTTGCAAGCCTGACGCTGTGAAGTTGCTTCTTTGGAGTTATCAGCAAACTGTTTATATTTATGGCGTATACGTCCAAATGGGTTTTGAAGCCTGCGATAGTTTGTAAACCACTTCTTTGAGTTGTCTAAGAACTTAGCACAGGACTTATATGTCTCACGCCATTTCTTAATATATTTATCACCCTGATTTCCGGTAATTTTAACACCTTCCGGTTCCAAGATTTCAGCCAGACCTGGACCTGAAATAGAATAAGCAGTACCGAATGATACACGCTTTGCAATCTTACGTTCCTCATCAGTGATTTCTTCTGGTTTTTTACCAAACACGCCAGCTGCTGTTTCACGGTGAAGGTCACGACGGTCTTCAAAGATCTGCATCATCTTTCTATCATTTGCCATCCATGCCAAAACGTGTAATTCAGCAGCGGATTGGTCGACGTTCACGCAAACATATCCTTTAGGTGGTATGAACATGAACTTCGTTTCCTTCGGTTGGTTCTGACAATTGATATTACGACTACTCAACCGGCCGGTAACAGTTCCGTACAGTAAAAACTCAGTGTGGATTTTGTTATCTGCGTCGATTGATTCCTTAACGCCAGTTAAATATGTGCTGTCCAACTTATACAACGCCTTGTACTCAAGCAAAATCTTTGCAGCTGGGTATGACTTGGACAATTTCTTCAACACCTTTGCGTCCAAGGCATCACCGGTAGCTGTTTTCTTCTTCATGGTGATATGATAGTAGTCACGGAACAGCTCAACCAACTGCTTATTTGAGTTCATATTAAAGATAGCAGGCATTTTAGGCTTTACAGCATCGTCTTTATGCTCTTCTTCAAATTGACGCTTAAACTCTTCTGCCTCAATTGCGTCTTCCACTACATATACATTAGGCATGACACGATTAACAAGCACAGAAAAATCACATTTTAAGTCGTTCATACGCTTACGATACTCTTGCTGTGTCTTATTTAACCAGTTCATGTCCACGTCAGACCCACGGAACGACATATCAATCAACATGCGTTGGGCAGGCATCGTTTGCTTGTAGAACAGGTTGAGCAATTTAGGTTCTTTTTGTAGTTTTTCAAGGAACACATAATAAAGCTGCAACGTAACATCAGCATCTTGTGCGTTGTACGGTAACAGCTCTTCCATAGGTATGTTTGCCCATGATGTTTTACTGCTATTTAAGTACTTATTTTTCTCGCTCTTGTAACCGCCGTCCTTTGTATATACGTAAGACAGGTCATCTAGACCATGCGGTCTCTCTTCGTCAAGCAAGTGGTGCATTAAAATCGTATCCCAAGCGTAGTTTTTAACGTTGATACCAATACCACGTAAACGGTTAACGTCGTACGAACCGTTGTGAGCACCTTTTGGTGTATCGTTTTCCATGATTTCTTTAATCAAAGCCATGCACTCATCATGCTGGTCTCCCCAGTATTTTTTAAGTGGTGGTTCTTTGTCTAAAATACCACGAATAACACGTTTCATCTCACCAACAGTTTCCATGTCAGCGATGTACTTATACTCACTTGGTAAAATTGCTTTAATTGCGTCACGGTCTTCTTGCTGTGTTCCGGTAACTGCCACTGTCTTGTAGCGTGGCTCACCGCTTTTTAACATACCGCTTACAACTTTCTTTGTGCGTTTCGGAATAACGTAATTAACAACCTTGTTAAGTGCTTCTTCTTTCTCTTTGTCCTTCACCCAAACAGGTACGGACACACCTGTGTCTTTCTTATAGGAAAAACCGATGGACAACAGCTTGTACTTAAACAATCCCTGTCCGTGTGTTTCAATATCGAAGGCAAATGTTTCAACTTCTTTTAACTTCTTGTTTAATGCACGCAAGATGTCCAAGCTCTTCAACGGAAAACGATAATCTTTCCCTGATTTCTTTTGTGCTACTGTCTGTTCTTCCGTTCTGTTGTAAATAATGTTTGAAACCTTACGCATATCAGCGTAAATAATCTGGTCGAACTTGTTTGTGAAAGCCATTGAAACCGGATTATACGTAGCAAATGTTTTAGCGTGGAAACGTGGGCAGTCCATCAGTTTACCACGGTTGTCTGTAAATAACAAATCTGGGTGGAAAAAGCTAAATACCTTCTCACCAAACAGAATAATGTACTCCGGTTGCACTTGGGCAAGTTCTGTTTGCAAATAGATATTGCAAGCATCGATATACTGACGCTTCAAAATGACTTCTTTCATGACGCCTTCAATTTTAGGCGTGCATTTTACTAACCCAGTTAAATAAATATCGTCTGGGTTTAACTTAGCAGTTGTTATAAGTTTGAAGAACTCACCTGAAAAACGTGAATCAGCAAAAAACGTGCGGGTAAAATAATCATTGTCATGTGGACTGTCTGTGACAATCATTATCTTACGCTTATAACCCCCTTGCTTATTATTCAGTGTCCTTCCCTGACACTGCATTGGGGTACAAGCATGCAAAGGACATAATTTACACTTCTCCATGTTGACCTCCGACTAGAGCGTTTCTTTTATGTGGGCTATGACCGAGCCCGTTATACTACTTTTACAAACTGGGCATACCTTAACTTCTTCCAAAGCTGCTGTGTACTTCTCAACAATACCGTTAAAGCTCTGAGATGCTAACCTAATTTGCGAAGAGTTCTCCTTAAAGGCAGCCAGTAATTTATTATAGGATTCAAGTAGGTTGTTTGTCAACTTAAATTTCTGTATCGATAGCACAGCATGGTCTACGTCGATAGAAGCATATAATTTTTCTTTCTTTTTTAGTGCTTTATTTGCCTCTACTAGATTATCATACTCAGCTTTCAGTTTGCGTAACTCAACAAGCCGCTTAATAGCTTTACTGACCTTGTCTGCATCCACACGGGAGAACAACTCATTTAGTTTATTGAGCTTATCGAATTGTGTCTTAAGTGTGCTTGTTGTGTCTTGGAGTACCTTAAACACTCCCAAGGTTTCTTTTAACTTCTTTAGTTCAGCATAATGTTCCTTTAAGTAAGCATTTGCCGTTTCCAGCGACTGAACCTTTTTGTCATACTCCTTTGACTCGATCTCTAACCGTGCAATCTCCATATCAGCTGCTTCAAAGGCACGCTTATTTTGAAGAAGACGTGCGTTTGATTCCTTTACAGCAAGGTCTACAGCATAAGTTCCGGAAAGGACGTTTAAGAACTTCATTTTTGTAGGCGCAGCTTCCAACAACATGAACGGTGAGTCAAACTGACTACAGAACTGAACGTTTACTTCTTTGTTGTTATCGACCTGAATAGGGTAAATCTTCAACGCATTTCTTATTTCGTCTGGTACATCTGTTTTTACAGATGAGAATCTTTTACCTCGTGGATTTGCCTCATCAAAAATTGGTGTACCGTCTTTCATACAGTCCGTTTCTAAACCGTACTCGTTAATTTTAGACCCTTTTCTGCGATTTACATATACGCCGTCTGACGTATAAATGGCAACGTCATAAAATTCCTCTCTGTCTTCCTTACCACCAATACGTACAAAAGACGTCCCAGTCAAGTTATTATAAAATAATGAGTTCAGAGCACGTAGGAATGCACTCTTACCTGACCCTGACGGACCCGTAATAATGTTAAAACCGGGCACAAGTTCAAGGAATGTGTCTTTGTGGGACTGGAAATCGTTAATGTAGACCTTTGTTAGCATCGTCCATCTCCTTCTTTAATGCTTCTGTTACCTCGTTAATCTTTTCACGTTGTTCGGAATTAGCCTTTTTGTTACGCTCTACCAATTCGTCACCAAGTTCCTCAATCGTTTGAGTGGCTTTTTGCTCGTATTGCTTATGAAGTTCAAAGGCTTCCTTTTGTTTTTGTGCATCAATTGCATTTAACAGCGAATCAAACTGTCTGGCTGTCTGTGTGTACACCATTTTCCTGTACTGGTCTAAAGACATCTTACCTAACTGCTCATGATACAGACGTGTAATATACTCGTAGTGTTGGTCTTTGTTCTGAAAAATGAGCTGGCTGGTATGACCGGACGCCCAAATTCGATCGACCATTTCATACATTTCCTGTAAGGTAGGAATATGGTCAATTTGCATAACCTTACGTAAAGCGTCTTGTTTCAAAGCTAAAATCATGTCCTTATTCATGACCTTATCTTGAGCAGCTGATTGTACACCAACTATCTTTTTCATATGCCACCACCATTCATTTTTAAGCGACCATACTCAGCAATACAAATGCTATCACCGGCACCTTTATCTTTTGAATTAAGGGCAGGATAAAGTGTTTTAGCAAGCTCGTAGGCTGCTTCTTTTAAGAGTTTATTACGTTCACCGGGTTTGAGTGTTTTCATATACTCTTTATTGTTTTCACCAGATGCTTCCGGAATGAGTTGGTGTTGCCATTCTTTTGAATCAATATCTGTTCTGGGAATTTTCAAATTCTTCAACACATAAACAACGTATGCCCAAGACATCGCAGCAGACAAAGAGGTCTTCATACTCCATGCAGCTGCATATGATATGGCAGGTCGTTCCAAAAAGCAGTGAACGTCGTTAATTGTTCCAGTGTACTTAATGATAAGACGCTGCAACGTGTGGATATCAACCATTGTAATGTTGTCGTACTCAAATTTTACCTGCTTTTCAGCTGGTTTGGTTTTTGTTGCTTTCTTGCGAATTACTTTTTTGGTTGGTTTAGTCCACTTTCTTTCTTTGTAAATTGGGATGGGTTCATAAAAAATTACTTTTCCTTCTGGGCTCATTAGGGTGATAGAACCGGTGATACCGTTATCAATCCCTAAAATGTATGTACTCATATTAAAATCCTTTTTGAAAATGCAAATCCTGAAAACTCAGGTAGGAACGCACGATGAAATTCGGTCATTCCATTTTCGGTCAAAAATTTGGCCTGTTCCTCGCTTATAGCAGGGGAAATGAAGTCATATCCCTTATACTTTGCAGCGGCCTTTTCAAGCTCATTATGCACCACAGTGTTTGCAAACGCCTTCGCAAACAACAGAGAGAATGTGTCCTGATCCATCACCATCATTTGCGTGTTTGGAATCAGGTTATCAAACTGTGTCCACTCAGAACGCATAATGTAACTTGTGTTATTAGACCTGTTCTGGTAAATAGACAATTCCTTGTTCTTAATTACCTCTCTGATTGGGATCTTTACCTGTACGGTATCAGGGTCTTCACTGTAAACTTTGAAAACCTCAAAGATTAACCCCATCAGTGCATTGTAGTCTGCCATGTGAGTTGCAATTTCCAACGAACGGATTTCGTTTAGTTTTGAAGCAGGTATGGTATAGAAACCAAACGCCTTAATAGCACTCTTGATTTCATTAAATTCGTCTTTCGTAAAAATCTGTCTGTCTACAACTGCTTCTACGATACGTTCTGAAATTGCAGTATAGTCAAGTGCAACACCGATAGATACAATCGGTCCGCACAAATTGCTTACACCGGCATGATTTACAGCCAGTAAAATCTGTTTCCCGTCTTTCGCTTCACGCTCTTCTTCTGTTAAAATCATTTCACCCTCGTATAGCCGTTCTCGTCTAATGAGAACTCGTAATGTTTGTCGGCAAGATCTACCAACTCTGAGTCGTGGGTAACGGCAATGATTTGAATGCCGTACTCTTGTGCTATCTTCTTTAGAAAAGAAACTGCACGGTATCTAAAAGGAAATTCAGATGTCTGACTAGATGAAATAAAACGCATAGGTTCGTCCAAGATTAAAACCTTGTGTAATGCCGGACGATAAAGTAACAAAGCAGCCAAGCGAAGTCCTAAAGCAATTACGTCTAGTTTACCACCACCATCTGATTCTACAGGGTCTAAGTAAACTACTGTTCCACCCTTCTTTGTTTTAATGAAAAACTCTGCAATCGGTGTTTTCCTTTTAGCGTCTACTTTGATTACAAATTCATCGTTGTTTTGGAACACCTCACGGTATAACGCTGTAACGATATTCGCAATTTTAGACGTTGTCTTTTCTTGAATAGCAAGCGACGTATCGACAAGCAACTGAGTACACTGTGTATATTCATCAATTGCAGTCTTGGCATCAGCATATTGCTTTCTGCTATCAGCCAACTGCTTATCTACAGTGTCTTTCTTTGCCTTCAAAAACGCTTCACGCTTTTGCAGGTCGAGAATTGCTTGTTCGATATCCATCATAATTTATTAGCCTCGTTAATCAAGTTAACGATGTCTTCTTGATACGTTGCAATTTCCTCTTCCAGCTTTTTAATAGCCAACGGCAATGTATCAATCGTAACACCGGCCTCATCAAACTTCTTTTTAAGCTCATCACGTTGTCTGTTGAGTTCGGTGCGTTGTCCTTCCAACTGTGCCTTACGTTGTTTACAGTTTTCTAAGTCCTTTTGTAATCTTTCTAAATCTTGTAATGTCATATTAAAACCATAACCAGAAGAAATAGCGTCTTATTTCCATTAAATAGTGGCGACGATAATCTTCTTGTTTCCGTGGATGCATGTCGTAGAATTCAACGGAAAGTAAAAAGTTAGAAGATGCTGTTAACTCATCTAGCTTCTCTTTCCATGCTTGCTCTTCCATGTTCGGTGGATATCCAACGCTGTATTTCTTAAACAAGGGAAGCATATCTGCCATGCGTTTAATTAAGTATGAATCCATATCACCGAGATCATACAAGGTAAAACCATACCATAAATACATCCACAGGTTTTGCCAGTGATATGGTAGGTTCTTCCACTCGAATGGGTTAAAGATTCCCTTTAAGAACATCCAAACCCAATGCCATAATTCCTTAATCATTTAATCCCTCTTTAGCTTTGACAAGCTCGATTGCCTTGTCCTGTATTTTTTTAGGATACTTAGACGCATGGATGTACTCTTCGACGTCAGATACTTCAATCTTCGCATCCGCCACTGCAACATTAAATGTTACAGCTTCTTTTTCATCCTCCATAATAAATTGAGGATCTGGGTCACCTGGAATAGGTATAAACGAATGTATCGGCTTCTTACCAACACGCTCGATGAGTAGTGCACTTGGTTCGATTTTAGCCTCATTACGTTTTAACCTAAACAAACAACCTGGATTTATTACGTAAGCCTTACCATCTCCTGAAGGGCTATTTGAGTTTATTACAGTAGAAAACTTTTCGTGGATATGTCCGCACAAAAGATAGTCCGCGTCGGTTTCAATGTCAAACGCAAGCATATGGTCATACGGAACATGTTTTGTAACGATTGGTAAGTGTGCAACAACTACGGTTGTGTAATTAGTCATATATGACTTGTTATCAAACAGCACGTTAAGATTCCATTTATTTGTTTCTTTGTCTAACACAAATGGAAGGCGCGGTTCGTAATCGTACGCACTTACATAAAACCCATTTATTGCAGCCCCATTTTCCAGCGGTGTTACCAATCCGGTTTGCTCTAATACAGATAAACCGCATGCCTTGTCCATGTTAGCGTAATTCACGTCATGGTTTCCTCTGCAGACAAATACAGGAACATCTTTGAAATGTCTGAGCTGTCTAATTACAGAAGAAAGCAATTCGTAGGAAGGGTTTGGCATATCAAATAAATCACCACCCAAAACCAACGCTGCTTTACGCTCTTGAGCAAGATATAATAGATTGGAAAATACCACTAGTCCTGCACTGACCGGAGCAGTACGATTGACTGGCTGCCGGTCAGTCAGGTGAATGTCTGTCGCATACACAATAGCATCGTTTTCTGTTTGTGTATCCGACATAGAACTAATCCTCGCCTTCGGCGATTTCGTCGATACCATTCGGCAATTCAATTGCACGGGTATCTGTTTCAAACATGTTGCGATACAACGGATGAATTTCGAGAGCGTCGAATAAGAATTCCTGTGCTTCCTTATTCTCTGCTAGCTTGGTAATAAGTGCTTGTTCACCACATGCACGAATTTCTTGTCCGTTTACGTTGAGTGTATACCATGCACCACCTTTGGTAATATAGCCTTTTTGCATGGCTAACGCTACCAAAGCAGTACGGTTGTCTGGACCACCATCATAAATCAACATGAATGTACCTTCACGACCAGGAGCACCAACTTTGTTTTTGATATTACGAAGTTTAATGGTGTGTGCCTTATAGATGTCGTTCTCATCTTTAAGGTATGACCCTGGAGCAGTTACACGAGACACACGGAAACGTAGCGAGCAATAGAACGGCAATGCTTTACCACCAGTGGTTGTTTCCTGTGCCATGTATTTATTTACTGCCATTGTAGAACGGAGCTGGTTAATCATGATTACAATGGTTCCTGCGTCAGCTAATTTGCTCGTTAGTTTACGAAGCTGTGTAGACAGCATACGAGCCATAATAGCCATTGTTTGTTGCGAAGCGTCACTTTCCATTTCGGTCTGTGTAGCCATTGACGCAACGGAGTCAATAATAACCAAGTCAGCCTTAGCAGCGATACAATCGTTTAATCTGTCAAATGCTTCTTCTGCAGATTCAGGTTTAATCAATACTACTTTTTCTGTATCTAAACCTACACGTTTGTACCACTCTGGATCGGTTGTACGTTCCATGTCGATCCAGACCACGTTCTTACCACGCTTTTGGAAAGAGGCACCAATAAGAGCAGAAATGAGTGATTTACCACCACTTTCAGCACCAAAGATTTCCATCCAGCGTCCTTTCGGTAAACCCTTGCCGGACAAATAGTCCAGCAAGAGGATACCAGAAGGTTCGTAAACAATCTTATTCTCTTCGTCTGCCATTAAGGACACTTTGGCAGCTGCCTTTTTGTCCTTTTCCATTTCTTTTTTCAGACGTTCGATAAAAGAAAGTTCTTTAGCCATAAACTACCACAAGTTTGCGTCTTCGTTCTCAGAACCTGTCGTGGCTGTTGCGGCCGGTTCAGGTTTACCAATCGGTTCACTCGGTTCCGTGGCAAACGCAGGTGCAGCTACATTAGTCGTAGCAGCAGGTGTTGCTTGTGCTGTATTCGTATATGTAGGCGTTGTAGTAGGTTTTGCGTCTTGTCTTGCTTGTGCGTTTGTTACAAACACACCTTTCGGTTTAGGAGCCTCAG